>Ga0068876_10000855_pt1 | contig 24251 bp, 23 predicted proteins | sample NOAtaG_6_FD_66442 | JGI IMG/M metagenome (GOLD analysis project Ga0068876, IMG submission 66442) | Freshwater lake microbial communities from Lake Erie, under a cyanobacterial bloom - NOAA_Erie_Diel5S_2200h metaG | ecosystem: Environmental > Aquatic > Freshwater > Lake | place: USA: Ohio, Lake...
GATAGACGTAATCGATGGATTTGTCAAGCCAAATGAAATAAAATCATGGTTTTTTGACCGATTTCGCCAGCCCTGGATGGAACACCTTGAAACCGAGCCAAAAAACTTCCGACTTCATGACTGGGGGCGTGCATCCCGACTTCATCACTCATTCAAAATCTGCCTGGAAATTACCAACAATTGGATTTCGCTCGTGCCTTCACCAATGGTGCAGAGTTTGGAATCGCGATAGAACTTTTCAACCCCGTATTCCTTGATGTAGCCATAACCGCCATGAATCTGCACGGCTTCATTGGAGATGCGAACACAGGCCTCGGAAGCGTAATACTTGGCCATGGCACCTGATTTGGTCACTTTCATTCCATGGTCTTTTTGGTACGCGGCCTGCATGCACAAGAGCTCGCTTACTTCGATTTCAGTCGCCATGTTGGCCAATTTGAATCCAATGGCTTGGAAACTACCGATTGGCTTGTCGAATTGTTGGCGTTCTTTGGCATACTTCAAAGAAGCTTCATAGGCCCCTTTGGAAACACCCAACGCCAAGGCTGCAATGGAAATACGACCTCCGTCCAAGATCTGCATCGCCTGTTTGAATCCTTGACCAACCTTGCCGATGACCTGGCTCTCATGCAGGCGCACATCTTCCAAAATCAACTCGGCAGTTTCAGAGCAACGCATGCCCAATTTGTCTTCTTTGCGTCCTCCACGGAAGCCTGGAGTACCTTTTTCGATGATGAAGGCTGTTGCGTTGTCTTTGGCACGTGGCTCACCGGTACGGGCCATCACCACAGCAACATCACCCGAAATGGCATGCGTGATGAAGTTTTTGGCTCCATTCAAAATCCAGTATTCGCCATCTTTGACCGCGGTGGTCTGCATGTTTCCGCTGTCCGAACCAGTATTTGGCTCCGTCAGGCCCCATGCGCCAATCCATTCTCCGCACGCCAATTTGGGCAGATACTTCCGCTTTTGTTCCTCCGACCCGTGGTAATAGATATGTCCAGTACATAGGGAATTGTGGGCAGCAACCGACAAGGCCAAACTAGGGTCGATTTTCCCCAATTCAGAGATGGCCGTCACATATTCTGCGTATCCAAAGCCCGATCCGCCATATTCTTCTGGGACAAAAATGCCCAACAGCCCAAGCTCACCCAATTGGTGCATGGTGTGTTTGGGGAAATGCTGCGATTCATCCCACTCACGCACAAAGGGGCGAATGTGCTCCTCGCCGAATTTCGCAATCATGTCCGCGATCATGCGCTGATTTTCGGTTGTCTTGAAATCCAATCCCGGTGTGGAAGTCGAAATATTAGCCATGGTATCTTCTTATGAATTCGTTTTATTCTTGATCGTATTGAACCAATGCATGCACCTGCGGTGCGTATTGTTCCAAGACCTTGCGGCCATTCAGAAATGCCAAGTCGATGAGAAAACTGAAACCCGCGACTTGGGCACCCAATTGCCTTACCAGTTGTGCACTTGCACCGGCCGTCCCGCCTGTGGCCAACAAATCGTCGTGTATCAACACCCTGTCGGTGGATTGCAAGGAGCCTTTGACCATTTCAATCGTGGCATTTCCATATTCCAACTGATAGGATATCGAAGATGTTTCAGGGGGCAATTTCCCGGCTTTACGCACCACAACGAACCCAGCACCCAACTCGATGGCAATTTGAGGGCCGAACAGAAAGCCCCTGCTTTCGATACCAATCACCTTGGTCACACCCTTTCCTTTCCATGGATTGGCCAGTTCAGCCGCGGTCTCGCGCATCAGGAAGGGATCCATGAACAGAGGAGAGATGTCCTTGAAGTTCACTCCCTTGATGGGGAAGTCTTGTACCTCGCGGATTTTGTTTTTGAGCTTTTGTTGGATGTTCATGCCTGTGGGGTGTGCAATCAAAGGGCTAAATTGCTGTGGAGAATCGTGAAAAGCAACTTCGACAGTGCAATTTTGAAGGAGTTTGACAGAGCCTGAAGCCATGCGTAAAAAAACAGTCGGGGAGCCTAGCGACTCCCCGAGCTGAAACAAATTAGGACCTTACTATAAACCCAAATGATTTGACTTTGTCCGGTTGGTTAGACCGGTTGCTGCTGTTGGAAAAAGTTGAAACAAAGATGCAGCCTGTGAAGCCAACGCATTATGACAAGCGTCAGAGACAAACAAGACTTTTGGCAGGGAAATTCAGATCAAAATTGAAGATATCCTTCCAACCGTCCCGGCAAGGCAGGGTCGATGCCTCCCACCCATCTCAAATCTTCGGAACGCGTAAATGGTCCATGTTCCTCACGGTAGGCCACCAAGATCCGTGCATTCTTGAACCCGATGTAAGGATGGCGACCCAAATGTTCCACATCCCAACCATTGATGTCCACGCGCGGAAATGCATCCAGGTTACCCACTGTGAGGTGGGCCGTCATCTTCTCCTGATTTTCCGGCCGGATACCCCACACCTCCTTCAGTTGATCCAAAGACCGAAAAAACGCCAACCTGTTTCGATATTTGACAATCCTGCTCGCCGTGCCCGGTCCGATGCCCGGAACTTTTTCCAGCATGGCAGAATCCGCCGTGTTCACATTCACCAAAGCCAATGGTTTGACGTCTCGGTTCCTGTTGACCGTGGTTTGGCCGCTGGGCTGTGGGTTGTGCTGTGCGGGTTGAAAATCCGTACCGGAAGGAGAATGGGCCTTGTTGTGGACTCCTTTACCCGAGCCGAAGGACTCTTTTTGGGCATAGGATTTTTGTTGAGCGAATTTGGGATGCGGACGCTTCGCTTTACAATTCCGATAGGATGCCAAACTGGTGTCCACATAGACATGCGGCTCAATCCGGATGAAGGCTTGCGGGGTAATACCGTAAATCTCAAGCAACTGTTCCTTGTCCTCAAAACCTCCGATGAGTTCGCGGTACCTGACAATCCTGCGCGCAAAGGTGGGACCAATGCCGGGCAGTGCATCCAATTCAACCGAATCCGCGGCATTCAAATCAGCCATGGGCAAACTGTCGGATTCAGGGTTGAATACCGAAGATTGCGTGGCTTCAGAAACTGGGGCAGGGTTGCCGATACGCCAAAGTGTAATGCATACCAATAAGGCCAACAAGGCAATTATGGCTCTTTTTTGTGCTGCGTTCCAATCGATTTTCATGGTTCAAGTACGTTTTGATTTTCTTCCGGCCCATGTTGAGGACCTTTTGGAAGAGAGATGCAAAACCTACTTGATTTTCACACGGCGGAAGAATTATTTTCACTTGGGGCGGCCAATTCCACGTACTTACCCTGTGGAATACCCTTCCGGATGGCTTCCAGGTATACTTCAAGTTCATGTTTTACCACCGGCGCCAAAAACAACAATCCCACCACGTTGGGGAACAACATCACAAAAATCATGGCATCCGAAAAACCGAATACAGCATCAAGTTTGGCTGACGCCCCGATGACGACGGCTCCACAAAAAATTGCCTTGAAAGTAACATCCATGGCCTGCCCGCGACCAAACAAGTAGGCCCAAGCTTGTGAGCCATAGTATGACCATGAAATCATGGTTGAGAATGCGAACAAAATCACGGCCACACAAAGCACCACCGGGAACCATGGCATCACGGTTGCAAAACTCTCCGAAGTGATGGAAATCCCGTCGGATGCGCTTGCCCCTTGGAATTTACCCGAAACCACGATGGTCAGCGCGGTCATGGTACATATCACCACCGTATCGATGAACGGCTCCAACAAGGCCACGATTCCTTCAGAAGCAGGATAATGGGTTTTGACTGCTGAGTGGGCGATCGAAGCCGAACCGATGCCGGCCTCATTGGAGAAACTCGCGCGGCGGAAACCTTGGATCATGACTCCCAAGATACCTCCATACAACGCATCCGGCGCAAAAGCACCCTTCACGATTTGGCCAAAGGCCCAAGGTATGTCCTGATAGTGTGCGCCCATGATCACCAACCCTGCCAAGATATAGATGCCGCACATCACCGGAACCAACTTGTCAGTGACCCGGGCAATCGAACGGATGCCCCCGATGATAACTACTGCCACAAGCAAGGCGAAGATGATACCAACCAAAAAACCATAACCGGCCAAGGGTTTGGTCACATAGCTTTTCACAAAGTCCGCCTCGGGGAGGGTGACCGGCAACAAATCGCCCTTGGGCTGCAGCACCACAACGCCCTCTTGGGCAGAAACCACCGAGAACGGGGCCTGTTTGCCTTTCAAAAATACCTTTTCGCCCACCAAACCTTGGGCTTGGCCCATCGAAATGGCTTGGGCAGTAACGTCGTTGAGCTGTTGGAAGGATTGATTGGCTTGCAGCATGTTTCCTCCGCCGATGGACCCTCCTACCGTGGCAATGGCAAAGAAAATGGCCAGTGCTTTTCCAATTCCGGCCAAGGAGTGTTCTGCCCCTCCTACCATCATTTTCATGGAGGCAAAGCCCTTGCTGAGGTAGTACATCGGTCCGCCGTAAACCTTACCTTTGGCATCTATCTCCCGGTATTTGACCCCCAGTGTGCATTCCACGAATTTGGTGCTCATGCCCATCAAACCGGCCACGATCATCCAAAAAGTCGCTCCAGGGCCGCCAGTCGCTACGGCTACCGCCACACCCGCGATGTTGCCCAATCCAACCGTGCCCGACAAGGCGGCAGTGAGTGCCTGAAAGTGGGTGACCTCTCCCTCCTCTTTGCCAGCTTCTTGGTATTTGCCACGGACCACGTCAAGGCTGAGCCGAAAGTACCTGAAATTCGGAAAGGAAAATCGCCAAGTGAAATAAATGGCCACCCCAACCAAAATCACCAACACAATGGGTAAATCCAGCGGTCGACCACCCACCTCAAAACGGAAGGAAACAAACACGATGGCCTCCACCACACGTGTGATGGGCGCAAAAAAGTCGTTGATGGTGTCGTCGATGCCTTGCGCAAGGGCCCACAAGGGTGTGCACAAGCTCAACAAAAGGAGAGTCAGGGGTCTTGTCATCATGAATTTGGCAGGGCTCCCCGCCTGTTAGGAAAAATACCCCTCAAAATAGGAGAAGCTTGCACGATACGCAAACAAATCGCTCCCAATCTTCAGGCCATGCAGTTCATCCCAAGGAAAACAAATTCAGCTGCTTGTCGACCACGGCAAGTCCTTCGCGCACTGTCCGGGGGCGGTACCCCAATTCGGTTTGTGCCTTCAGGATGATGAACCCTGTTTTGGGGGGCCTGGCTGCAGGTTGGTTGAGGGACCCACTGTCCACCGGGGTGATGAGACCCGCATCCAATTTCCAGAAATCCGCCACCTGCTTCACCATGTCCAAAATACTCATCTGCTCCGGACCACTGAGGTTGTAGACCCCGGTCCTTCCTTTCATGATGATGTGGATGATGCCATCTGCCAAATCTTCCACCAAGGTTGGGCTTCTGAATTGGTCGTCCACCACCTTGATTTGCTGCCCGGACTCCAAGGCCTTTTTGGCCCACAGCACGATGTTGCTACGAGACATGTCGGCCACCACCCCGTAAACGAGCATGGTCCGCGCGATGGCCCAAGGCACTTGGGCTCCCATCACGATTTGTTCGGCCGCCCATTTGCTTCGTCCATAGTGCGACAAGGGGTTGGGAGTAGCTTTTTCTGAATAGGGACCCTCCTTGCCATCGAAAATGAAATCGGTGGAGACATGGACGATTTTGGCCCCAACCTTTTCGCAGGCACGAACGATGTTTTCGGTGGCCTTTACGTTGAGCTCCCAACATTCATCGGGCTTGAGTTCGCATTGATCCACATTGGTCATGGCGGCTGCATGCACCACCACATCGGGTGAATACAAGCCCATCACGTCATCCACCTCGGATTGAACCACTGCATCCATCTCGGCATAGGCATAGCCCTCCGAATTCGGGTTGCGGTTCCCACCCCTGCCTGTGGCAATCACTTCCACGGCCGGCCTTCCGGAAAGGCGGTCCACCAATTTTTGACCCAACAACCCATTGGCGCCCGTTACGAGGATTTTGGTGGTTTTCATCTGTGCATCATTTGGACTTTGCCCAGGCATCCTTGAGGGTCACCGTGCGGTTGAAGACCATCTTGTCCGCAGTGCTGTCGGAGTCGACCACGAAATAGGCTTTGCGCATGAACTGCACACGGTCGCCCGGTTTCAGGGATGCCAAAGCAGGTTCGGCCTTCACCCCGGACACCACCTGCAAAGAGTCAGGATTCATCAAGGTCACGAAGTCCACTCCCAATTCGTCGGCCTCCACTTCAGGGCTTTCTTGCGTAAACAGGCGGTCGTAAAGCCGTGCGTCCACATCGATGGCATGCGCGGCGCTGACCCAATGGATGGTTCCTTTCACTTTTTTGCCGGAGGTATCCTGTCCCGAACGGCTGCTCGGGTCATAACTGCAAATCAATTCCACCACTTTTCCGGAAGCGTCCTTGACAACCTCGTCGCAGCGGATGATGTAGGCACCTTTGAGCCTCACCTCCTGACCGGGAGCCAACCGGAAGTAACCTTTGGGTGCGTCCTCCATGAAATCGTCCTGCTCAATCCAAAGGTCCCCACCGAACGGCACCATACGGTTACCGGACTCAGGCTGTTCGGGATTGTTTTCGATTTCCATTTCCTCCACCCTACCGGCGGGCCAGTTGCTCAACGTCACTTTCAGGGGCTCCATCACGGCCATCACCCGGGGCGAAGTTTTGTTCAGGTCTTCGCGGATGCAAAATTCCAACAACGAGTAATCGATGACAGACTCCTGCCGGGTCACTCCTACCTTTTCGATGAAGTTGCGCAAGGATGTAGGCGTGTAACCGCGACGTCTGAGGCCCCTTACGGTGGGCATGCGGGGATCGTCCCATCCACTCACGTAGTTTTCCATCACCAACCGCTTCAACTTACGCTTGCTCATCACCAAATAGTTGATGTTCAGACGGCTGAATTCATATTGGCGGGAGGGGAAAATGCCCAATTGTTGGATGAACCAATCGTAGACCGGGCGGTGAACCTCGAATTCCAAGCTGCACAGGGAGTGGGTGATGCCTTCGATGGAGTCACTTTGGCCGTGGGCGTAGTCATAAGTGGGGTAGATGTTCCATTTGTCGCCAGTTTTGTGGTGGTGGCGCTTCAGGATTCGGTACATGACCGGGTCACGCAATTGCATGTTGGGGGAAGTCATGTCGATTTTGGCTCTCAAGACCCTGCTGCCTTCTTCAAATTCCCCAGCCTGCATCCCACGGAATAAATCGAGGTTTTCCTCCACGCTGCGGTTGCGGAAAGGGCTTTCCGTGCCGGGTTTGTTGGGCACTCCCCGTTGCTCTGAAATTTCCTCTTGGGTGGAATCATCCACGTATGCCAAGCCTTTCCGGATGAGTGTTTCCGCCCAATCGTAAAGCTGTTGGAAGTAGTCCGACGCATTCAACTCGGCGTCCCATTGGAAACCCAACCATTGGATGTCTTCCTTGATGCCATCCACGAAAGCAGGGTCCTCGGCCACGGGGTTGGTGTCGTCAAATCTCAAGTTGCATTTGCCGTTGTACTTCTCGGCCAGCCCGAAATCGATGCAAATGGCCTTCAAATGTCCGATGTGCAAGTAGCCGTTGGGCTCTGGCGGAAATCGAGTCACGATGGAGCGATGCTTGCCTTTGCGGAGGTCATCCTCGATGATTTCCTCCAAGAAGTTCAACGATTTTGAATCGGATTGGGTGTCTTGTGACATGTGAATGCGGTTTCGCGGAAAACAGAAGCCGCAAATTTAGTGATTTGGAGGAAAGATTGCGTGGAGGGATGCAGGTTGTCAATCCGGAAATGAATCCCCCTGATCAGAAACAACACATGAATTTCAGGCTTTGATAATCAATTTGGCAGGAGTTTCACGAGAAACTCAGATTCTTCACGCCATTTAAGCCATTTTATCTCGCCACAATTAGGTTTTTCGTTGAATTGGGAACAATCACCATCAAGTATCTGCACCTCCATCCAATCACCAACGATTTTTTGACAACTACAGCAGCCACGTAAATCGCAATCACTTTTCATTTCACCCTTAGGGTCATCAAAAAGGGAGCCTGAATATTGATAAATCACTTTTCCCACCAAAAACGTTTCCCACGGGAAATACTCCACATTCGAGTCAGCCTTCACATAAAATTTAGCGTTGGGATGGTCCTTCAGGGGCAAACCTTCGTCATCCACCATGAAAGGGGAGGCGATCACTTCATGCCACCCACCTTCCGAAGCGGATGAACGGATGGAAAATTGGGTATAAAAACTCGCCTGATGATGTTCCGGCAGCCCGGTAAAGTTCCAGAAACTCATGCCGGCCCCTTTTCCGTTTGGCTTGTCATACAGGGAAATTGAATCCACATTGCGAATCAAGAGCACACCCGTGCCATGGTGTTGGAGGAATTCTCCCTGCGCCTGAAGTCGAAGGAACATTAGGCCGAAAATACCTGCCGCAACCAAGGCACGCATCTTAGAGTTAGTGGAAATCGTCATGTCGAAATTTATGTGAATTTTGTCGAGCAAATTACGCATTTCGACACCAATGGGTCTAATTATTAAATCATACGGATTGGGGAAAGGGTAATCTCACTCCCTGCCCCACTGCAGGGGGGCTTTTTGGGAAACTTTGAATCTATCGAAGGTGGGTTTGTATAGGTTGGGAGCAGCGTTATCGTTGTGGTTTGGACCTTTTCAAAGAATCGATTTGACTTTTCAGGTAAGTTATTTTGGAGTCCCACTCTTCCTTTTTGCTTTTTTTACGCTCACGGTAATCCCTTTTTGTCGCTGCATTCGATTGGGCGGCAATGATGGAATCCAACTGCTTCATCGCATCGGACTTGTAATTTTTGAGCGTCTGCAACTGTTGTTTGAGGCTCGCCATTTGATTTTTCCAACTTTCTAGACTCATGGAATTGTAGAATTTGAAGTTAAAATTTGAAGGTATTGATTTGAATTGAAGGTTACAACTGCTTGAAATCCAATCATGGCATGGGTAAGCATGCTCCTTGCCCTTCACACCCGAAACCACCAACGAGTATCGTTTCGGGAAATATGGAGGGTAATTTCCTGACCTTGCTCCACATGGATTTCCTGTGGCAAGAAATAACACAACTGCCCCCAATGGTCCATGCTGTCGTTGGGTCCGGAACCCACGGAAGTGATGGAGTCCAAGTGTAAGGTGAACCAAACCACCACGGCATTGGCGCATCCTTGGGAGCTGGCCTTCAGGACAGCCGTCGTATGGATCCGTTGTTCGTCGTGCACGGCCGGAGGGATATCAGTGAAATCAAATTCCCCTACCACAAATGGTTCGGAAAGGGCTTGATGCTTCTCCTGATTGAGCCGTACATTCCTGGAGCCTCCGGGATAGTGATAGGATTCGAGCACCGACAAATCAAAACCCTCGACATCTTTCAAGGAGGCCACGGGTAAGTTCAGGAGCATACCATGGACCGTGGCAGAGGCCGGAATCATGCGGGCGCCCGGTGCAGCCAAACTCGACCAAGCATGTCGCAAGGAAGGCAGGACACCCTCTCCAAGCAAGGCAGCATCCACGATTTCGCTGACAACGATGTCCACTTTCCGAGGCAAATGCTCCCCTACCCTCAACCATCCGCTGTGGAGGTTGAACATGCGGATTTGGTCCTCGTACCCATTGAGGGCAATCACCCGTTGGGCGACTGATGCCATTTCTTTTCCCATTTCCACACAGGTCACCAATTCCGCTCCTGCTTTGGCAGCCATCATGCTCAACAAACCCGTCCCTGCACCGATATCCAACACATGCATTCCAGGCTTCACTGCCCGTTCGATGACTTCTCGATACGCTTGATTCCGGGCATGGTCTACCAACATGGTGAAGTGCCACAAAGGGATGGATTCTGAACCCAAACGAGCCAATGCTTCTTCAATGCCGGGAAGATTCGGGTTCAAGGCCATGGCGCGGCGGAAGCAGGCTGCGGCATCCTTGTTCCAATGGAGGTCCAGCAATGCGTAACCCTTCAACACCATGACATCGGCGTCGTCCGGATTCGTGTTTTCGGCCACCTCAAGGTCCTCCATCGCGGCTTCGGGCTCACCCAAATCAAGCAAGAGCCTTGCCCGACCCAGCAAGGCCGGCAAATAGGTCCCTTCCAACCGCAAGGCCTCATCAAAGCCCCTGAGACCCTCCTCGACAAGTCCCCTGGAAGCACAAATCTCAGCCCATCCGGTAAATGCCGCGGGTTCGTCATGGTTCTCCAGCATGCAAGTTTCAAAAAGGTCTGCTGCAGCCTTCAAATCACCTTTGGCTTGAAGTTCGCGCGCCTGCAACAATTTGGATATGACCTTTTTCATATTTGGTTTTCCCGCAAGATAGCAGACTGACATCAATACCCAACCATTGAAAAAGGGAAGTGCAGCTTCGGTTGATTCGAAGCCAATGACCATTCTAGCCGCTCATTCCAAGTCTTCGTATTCCACTTGTTCAATGCGATTGGGGTCGAATGTGTGGTCTTTTTTGGCCTTACCCTTGGCATCCCGCTTGTAGGTCACTTTCAGATCATCGTTCACGAAAACATTTTCCTCATAGGGATTGTGACCTTGTGCGTGTTGTTGGTATTCACGGGATTGGCGGTCCATTTCCCGTTGTGCCCTTCGCTGCACGGCCCGGAGCAGGTAGCGAGCAATGGCCTTACCAAACACCCTAACTAGGATGAAAAAGGTGAGGTATATGCCTAATAGGATGAGTAGAAATTTGACCAGAATCATGATTTCAGGACCGGCGCTGCCGGCAAAACTTCACCGTTCAGTACTTTCTGATAATATGCTTCATACTGGGGCACTATGTGCTCCAATTGGAACAACTCTGCGCGCTTACGGGCTTCGGATGAAAATTGCTGCCACGTGTTTGGATCGGAAAGCAAACGCACGCCAAACTCTGCCATTTGGTCGATTTCACCCACCCCGCATGCGAATCCGGATACGCCGTGCTGCACGATTTCGGTCAGTCCGCCTGCATTGGATGTGACACAAGGGATTCCACAGGCCATGGCTTCCAAGGCAGACAATCCAAAACTTTCACTTTCCGAAGGCATGAGGAACAAATCCCCGATCGAATAAATCTCTTCTACCGGGTTTTGGCTGCCCAAAAACACGATTTCATCCGAGAGACCCATTTGACGACACAAGGCCTCGCAATTGCTCCTCTCGGGACCGTCGCCGATCATCAACAACTTGGATTGAATACTCTCCCTGATTTTGGAGAATATATGAACCACGTCTTCCACCCTTTTCACCTTCCGGAAATTGGAGGTGTGCAAGATGATTTTCTCGTTGTTGGTGGCCACCATTTTGCGGAAGTGCTCCTTGTCTTGCCTTGAAAACCGGTCCAAATCCACAAAATTCGGAATCACCTGGATGTCGCGGCGAATGTTGAAGGATTCGTGTGTAGCCTGCCTGAGGTAGTTGGAAACGGCGGTGACGCCATCGCTTTGGTTGATGGAATGGGCCACAACAGGACCATAACTTGCATCTTTTCCCACCAAAGTGATGTCCGTCCCGTGCAAGGTGGTGATGACAGGGACCCTGCGACCGAGATCGGCCAAAATATTGCGTGCCAAAATCCCTGCCGAAGCGTGAGGAATGGCATAATGCACGTGGAAAAGATCTAGGTTTTGATAACGCGCCACGTCTACCATGGTGGAAGCCAACGCACTTTCGTAGGGAGGGAACTCAAACAGGGGATAATCCTGCACTTTGACCTCGTGAAAGGTCACGTTTTGGGTGAAATGACCCAGTCGGATAGGACGAGAATAGGTGATGAAATGCACTTTGTGCCCACGCATCGCGAGGGATTTGCCGAGCTCGGTGGCCACGACCCCGCTCCCTCCATAGGTGGGATAGCACACGATGCCAATGTTCATCATAGGTAGCAAAATTACAGATTATCGTGAAGCCTCAGCAGACAGATTCACTGTTGCCGCCAAAGTGCGATTTGAAAACGCCAGGTACAGCCAAGTATTCAACAAAAGCAGGTCCATGCCATAAAAAACATCCTCGAACGGAATGGTAAGAATCCTGAAACCCATGTTTTCTTCGTTGTTGTACCATACCACTTCTTGGTCTATGCCCGTGCCTGTGAGGATGCCATTCACCAACAAAAATGGAATGAGATTGACTGCAAAAGCCAAGAAAAACCTACCCAACCAAGGGGATTTCAACACAAAGGCGTGCAAAAACAACAACACAGCACAAAGCCCCGTGGCGGAGGCTGTGTACCAATGGTCCCAATGCAGGATGAACAAACCGGCGGTGAACAAGATGAGCACGAGGGCAATCCATTTGGAAGTCGACCCGAGGACATCACGCGGCACGAACAGCTGCAATACTTCGTAAACAAATACACAAGCAAAGGGCACCGTCACGAAAAACATCCACTCCTCGACCGGAAGGCCCAAAAGATAAATCCCGGTCAGATAACGAGGATTGAATCCCCAAACACCCATGGAGGTGAACCAAACATCCCATGCGATGAAGCCTGCACCTACCAAAAGAATGGACAACACAATCTGCTTCCACTTGGCAATGAACCGAATGCGCGGCTCAAAACTCCTAGAAAGAGGTCCGAAAAAGGTAAACAGATTCAGAGCCAAATACAGGTAATGCTCATTCATGGGCGGGACTGGGCGGTTGCGCCATGGATTGGCGGGCTTCACGGTAATATTTCAGGGGGACGATGAGCATGCCGAAACACTCCCCATGCTCTTTTCCAAGGTGCTTATGGTGAACTTTATGGGCTTTCCGGATCGCACGGAGGTAAATGTTGTCCGATCGGCGGAACCATTTGAACCGTTGGTGGATGAAGACTTCGTGAACCAGGAAATAGGCAAATCCATACAAAGCGATTCCCGCCCCGATCCACACACGGAAGTCGTTGCCGTTCATCATGCCAAACATGATGAGGAGCCAACTCGGTATGGCAAAAATCAAAAAGAAGGAATCGTTTTTCTCGAAAAAACCGGGCTCTTTCTGATGATGGTCCTTATGCAAGTACCAAAGAAGGCCATGCATCAAAAAGCGGTGTGTGAACCAAGCCATGAACTCCATGAACCAAAAGGTTCCAGCCACGATGAGGGCATTGATGAGGATTGAGGTACCACCCATGATTGTGATGTTGAGTACGATGAAAAACAGAATCTGTAGACCTAACAAATAGTTGGACACCGGGTTTTCTTGGCGGGGATGAACGGCATGAAAAACCAAGTGCATCACGAACGACACCCCAAACCAACCGACGTAATTTTGAATGGGGGGCACCGATTGTTCCCAACTCCAATATCCTTGGGCGATGGCGACAGGCTCAATCAATACATCGATGAGGGTCATCATGGCCGCGCCCAACAAGGACCGTCCAAGCAAGCCTTTGGCCCAACTTTGAGCCAAACCGCCGGTGCAAACCACCATGATCCACCAGTTGAGGCCAATCACCCAAGGAATTCCCGACCATGCTAGGCCGAGTGTACTGCCGTAGCGATATTGTCCGAATATCAGGCCCGTTTGGACACCGAAATACTCCACCCAAAAACCCAAGAGGAACACGGAAGCAGCCAAGCCAAGGTATTTTAGGGAGAAAACGCGCTCGTTGACCGTGAGCACCAAGGCAGAAAGCAGCAACGTGACCGGTGTGAGGGATATGAACCATCCGGCCGAACTCCCTTGCATTCCCACCATGCCCACCATGTACACGATGGCCAAAAAAGCAACCGAAATGACCGACCGATATGCGCCCATGTCCTTCAAGAATAATCCTCCTTCACCAAATCTGCCACGATTTTGGCTCCCAACAAACAAAGGGGAATTCCTCCGCCCGGGTGCACGCTTCCCCCGCAAAAGAAAAGGCCTTTGACTCCGGAAGAAAAGTTGGCATGACGAAAAAATGCCGCCATGCTGTTGTTGCTGCTCGCCCCATACAATGCTCCCCCATGAGAGGAAGTCTTGGATGCAATTCTAGGCGGGTCGAGGAAGTCCTCTTCCACAATCAACGGTTCGACATCCAATCCCAACGAAGCATTGATTTTCCTTATCACGTCCGCGCGTGCCTTTAGGCGGATGGCATCCCAATCCTGTCCTTGGTCGTGGGGGACGTTGATCATCACAAACCAGTTTTCCATCCCTTCCGGGGCATCTTCCGGACAGGCTTTGGAGGTAATGTTCACATAGACGGTAGGATCGCCCCCGACTTCTTTGCGGTCAAAAATGCAATTGAATTCGTCTTGGTAGTCGGCGGAGAAAAAGATGTTGTGGAGGCCCAATTCGGGAAATGCTGACCGGATGCCCCAATAGAAAATCAAGGCCGAACTGGACCGCGGCTGTTCGAGGATGCGGCGAGGACCTTTCAGCCTTGGGAGTAGGTGTTTGTAGGCCGGATAAATGTCCATGTTGCACACCACCAAATCGGCCGGAATGAGTTGGCCTGCAACCTTGATGCCGTTCGCACGTCCGCCCTCGACCGAGATTTCCTCCACACGGCTTCCCAGATGAAAAACCACACCAGATTCTTCGGCCAATCGGACCAAACTCCGGGTGATGGCATGCATGCCGCCTTCCGGGATGGCCGCACCGATTCCGTGCTCGAGGTGTGGGATGAGATTAAGGACTGCAGGCGCCTTGTAGGGGCTTGAGCCGTTGTAGGTGGCGTAACGGTTGAACAATTGAACCAGTTTGGGATGACCCAAATGTTTCCTGTTATGACCATCCATGGTGGCCGTCAAACTCAGCGAGGGCAGATGGGCCACAGCACGCAAAACATCCCGGCTGAAATAGGTGCTTGCCTTGTGTAAGGATTTCTCGAGGAAAATGCCTTTCGTGAGTTCAAATTTCTTGCGGGCACGCCCCAAATGCCGTACCACTTGGGCCGAATCCACGCCCAACTTTTCCTGTACTTCCTGCCCGAATCTAATGGGATTCCCCCAAGCTGTCAAGCGAGTCTGGTCCGGATAGAAATATCGGCAGGCTTCTTCGAGTTTGTGGTACCGGAAATAGTCGGTCGGTTTCTTGCCAGCTAGCTCATACAACTCGTCGACCAAATGGGGCATGGTGAACATGGACGGACCTGCATCGAATCGAAAACCACCCAATTCAAAGGATGTTAGCTTGCCTCCAGCGTATGGATTGGCCTCATGAACCTGTACTTTCCATCCCGCCAAGGACAGACGAATGGATGCTGCGATTCCGGCGATTCCGGCGCCCACGACGATTGCATTTCGCTGCCTCATGCTTGGATTGGTTCTTTTGCCAACTGCTGAAGCTCACGGATCCTCGGCCAAATCAGGCGGAACCAAGCGGTGAATTGCTCGTGCTGACTTTCCAAACCCCGTTCGATTTCATCCAATTCCCAATACTTGCAACCTGCAACCTCCTCCGGTGCGGGCAAGGGAATTCCGTCCCAAGTACCCACGAAAACATGGTCGTATTCATGCTCGATCAGGTCACCCAGTTCAGCGCGATAGGTGAATCCAAAGGCATGCCGGACCGGACAATCGAAGCCCATTTCTTCTTGAAGTCTGCGATGGGCTGCCGCCTCCGTTTCTTCGCCTGCACGGGGATGGCTACAACAGGTGTTGGTCCACAATCCGGGAGAATGGTATTTCCCCCACGCCCTACGCTGCAACAGTAAGCGGCCGAATGAATCGAATACAAATACCGAAAAGGCGCGATGAAGGAGTCCAAGTCGATGGGCTTCCAACTTTTCCATTTCGCCGGTCGCACGGTCTTGCTCGTCCACCAAAATCACATATTCTGCCATGTGGAACCTGTTACGCTGGCCGAAATTAGATAATGTTGAACTGATGACGGAAATAGGACCCCACAAACAGGGCATATTTGCGCTGATTGGGGATGCGTACCCTTGCTTCCAGCACCTGATGATGGGGAAGTTGGCGGATTTTTCCGAACAAACGGGTGTAGTACACGTAGGCCACATACACGCCAAACCTGCTGTCTTTGGGCAGCATCTTGATGCCCTTCAAACCGTCCGCGAAGTCTTTTTCAATGTCCTGTTCGATTTGACGCTTGGTCTTTTCATCGAACTTGCTCAAATCCAAGCCAGGGAAATAGGCCCTGCCGAGACCCACAAAATCCGCGTTGAGGTCGCGCAAGAAGTTGATTTTTTGGAAAGCGCTTCCCAAACGCATGGCATAGTATTCCAATTGTTTGTATCGCTCCTGATCGCCGTTCACGAAAACACACAGGCACATCAATCCGACCACTTCGGCCGAACCCAGGATGTATTTTTCAAATGAAGCTTGGTCGTGTTCACGCTGCTCCAAATCCATGGCCATGCTGTCCAAAAACGTGTCCACGAGCGACATCGGGATGTTGAATTTCCGAACCGTGGCCTGGAATGAATTCAAAATCGGATTGAGGCTGATGCCTTCCTCAACGGCCCGATAGGTCTCTTCACGAAACCTTGAAAGCAAAACGGCCTTGTCAAAATCATGGAAAGAATCCACGATTTCGTCAGCAAACCTGACAAAACCATAAATGGCATAGATGGGCTCCCGGTAGGGTTTGCCCAACAAGCGGATGGCCATGGAAAAAGAAGTGCTATAGGCCTTGGTTGTCAGCTTGCTGCAGGCAATGGATACGTCGTCGAATAGGGCCTTCATGGTCTTATTTCTTGTTGAAGTCTTTGATGATTTCGGAAGCCACCACCCGTCCGGAGATGATGGAGGGCGGCACGCCCGGACCGGGTACGGTAAGTTGACCCGTGTAGTACAGATTGCGGACTTTTTTGCTTTTGATTGCAGGTTTCAGGATGGCGGTCTGCATGAGTGTATTGGCCAATCCATACGCATTGCCGCGGAATGCATGGTAGTCTTTCACGAAGTCGTGGTAGGCATAGGACCGCTTATACACCACATGGTCTCTTATGGACTGTCCGGTGAGTGATTCCATGCGCTTCATCACCAATTCGAAGAAGTGGTCACGCTTTTCCTCGTCGTCTTGAAGACCGGGTGCCACCGGGATTAGCAAAAACAAATTTTCCTTGCCTTCCGGAGCGACAGTCGGATCGGTCTTGGAGGGTAGGCAGGCATAAAAGAGCGGATTTTCAGGCCAGGATGGACTGTCGTAAATGTCTTTGGCATGGACCGAAAAATCCGTGTCGAAGAACAAATTATGATGTTCCAAACCCTCCAGGCGCTTGTCAATGCCAACGTAGTAGAGTAAACATGAAGGTGCCATTACCCGCTTGGACCAGTATTCTTCGGTGTAGGTACGAGCTTCTTTCGGCAACAAATTCTGTTCAACGTGATGGTAATCGGCACCGCCCACCACCACATCTGCGCGAAGGGCTTCACCGCTCTTCAGCAAGACCTCCTGCACATTGCCACCGGAAACCGTGATGCGATCAACCTCAGCATTGAGTATTACCTTAACCCCCTTTTCCTTGGCCAAGGATTCCATCGCTTCCACAATCTTGTGCATGCCGCCCTTCGGATACCAAGTACCCAATTGCATGTCGGCGTAATTCATCAAGCTGTAAAGCGCAGGTGTGTTTTCAGGTTTCGCTCCCAAAAACAACACAGGAAACTCCATCAAACTCACCAAATGGGGATGCTTGAAATAGCTCCTGACAAACTTGGAGAAAGACTTGAACAAGTGAAGCTTGAAAAGACCCGACAGTACCCTTCGGTCTGCGAATTCAAGCAAGGACCTACCCGGTTTGTAAACCAAATCCTTGATTCCTACGTCGTATTTGTAGGCAGCATCGGCCATGAAACGCTCCAATTGACGGCCTGCGCCTGGCTCGATGGATTCAAACAAGGCTTGCAAACCTTCCATGGAAGCCGGCAAATCGACGGCATCGCCCTGACCGAAAAAAACACGATAAGATGGGTCCAAACGATGTAACTCGTAATAGTCCGAAGACTTTTTGTTGAACTTTTCAAAGTAGGATTCAAAAACATCGGGCATCCAATACCACGACGGTCCCATGTCGAACATAAACCCATCGGCATGATAGGCTCGGGCCCTTCCACCCGCCTGACCATGCTTTTCTACCAAGGTCACATCCCAACCCGCATCAGCCAAACAGGTGGATACAGAAAGACCTGCAAAACCTGCTCCGATGACGATTGCGCGTTTGGGTGTTTGTCCGTTCATGATAGGATTCTGGGATGCCATTTAAAATTCAACCAAGCTACCTTGATTTTGTTTAAGAACAGAATTAAAAAAATTAAACAGCCAAACCTAGAATCACCTCCTTTTTCATAGGCTATCAGGCCCTTTCACCAAATCATGGCTCTTTTTTACGGCCACAGGGAATAGAATCCTTGGTTTGTCACCAAAGCACTTTGCAACCGAAAACCCTCGAATTGGGCGGAGCAGAGTATCTTTGACCATGCAATACATCTCGGCACAGGAAGCTTTGCACATGGTGTTGAAGCAAAGCAAGCAGGGGGCGGCAGAATCCCTCGGCCTGGAAAAGGCAATGGGACGATGCCTGTTTGAGGACATCCAAAGTCCTCACGACCATCCGTTTTTCGATCAATCGGCGGTGGATGGCTATGCCTTACGCTTCGAAGACATCGGAAAACATCACCATTTCCAAATCGCGGGCCATGTGCGCGCTGGATCTGGGCAAACACCAACTCTTCAGTCCGGCATAAGCGCTCGCATCTTCACCGGGGCTCCCCTGCCCGACGGAGCCGATACGGTCGTGATGCAAGAACATGTGGAATCGGACGGCAAAACGGTGACCCTTCAAAAAATACCCGACAGAAAAGGGACAAATGTTCGGTACAGAGGCGAGCAAATCCGCGCCGGCCAAGTAGCTGCAACCGCCGGAAGTTTCATCAATCCAGCACTGATCGGCCATTTGGCGACCTTAGGCATCGACCGGGTTCGGGTGCACTCCTTACCAAGCGTGGTCGTTTTGAGCACAGGCGATGAATTTGCCAACAACGCGGATGATTTCACCCATGGAAAGATTTTCGAATCCAACGGCATCATGCTCAAAGCAGCTTTGGCCGCAATGGGCATCAAAGCCGAAACCCACCGCATCCCGGAATCCAAGGAAGTTTTGCTGGAGTTCATGCAAGGCTGCAAGGCCGACCTCATCATCAGCACCGGCGGCGTTTCGGTTGGTGAACATGACTACACGCGGTCAGCATTCGAGGAGGCTGGCTTCCTGACCATTTTCCATCAAGTCAAACAAAAACCTGGAAAACCTATGTTGTTCAGCCAGAGAGAACGACAAACAGCATTTGGACTACCCGGCAACCCAAGGGCAGCAATGATGGGGTTTTACATCTACATTTTGCCGTGGATTCAACACTTCATGGGAAGCCCCAAACCTGGTCTGAAACGCTCCCAGATCCCATTGGCACACTCCTACAACCGTAAACCCGACGGCAAAGTCCATTTCGTTTCGGCACAATGCAGGGATGGTTTGGCTTACATAGATGGAAACCAAAACTCCCACATGCTGGGTTCATTGTCTACCGCAACGCACATCCTGGTCATTCCGGGAGAGGGCGTTACATTCGAAGTAGGCCTCCGGTTGGAAGCTTTTGAGTTGCCTTGAGTGATGAGAAAGACCCACCAGAAGATGGGGCGGGGGAAGGAATGCATTAACAAAGAGAAAAAGGCTATTTCCTTTTCTCCTTCTTGAAATTCCAACCGTCGGTGATGGCATAGCCAAAGGCTGCGGCAAACAGCAGGGTGATGATGCCGGCGAAATAGGGAATGAACTCAACCATTTTTGTCGTTGTTGATTAGTTTGAGATAAATACCGAAGGCCAGGATGCTGGGCACCCAAAGCCCGATGAAAATGGCCTGATCGGCATTCCCATTGAAGAATAGAATTTCGGAGTACACCAAAGAAAGGATGGCCGAAAGAAATAGAAGCTTGTCCGTGAATGTGAATTTTCTGAACATGGTTCTTGGGTTGGTTTCCTACTCTTGAGGCTTTTCGGAGTACGCCCCGTTTTTGAAAGTGGTTTCTGGTCTCCACATTGTCGCGGGAGCTTGACCTAAACCGACGGACCCAATTTTAAATATTGTGGTTTGTCTGAGGCTAGCAACTGACTGACTGTCTTATCATATTGACCCACAAACTCCTCGATTGTTTGGAATGACCGGATTATTCGCAAAGAGGGCAACCGGATTATGAAGACATGGGATGGGCTAAGCGGAGGAGAATCAAGTCAAAAATTGGATGATTTAACCAACCTAAAAACAGCAGGGCACCATTCTCCTCCTACAACACACAAGTCGAGGGCAGGGGGAATCCCCCACCCCCAATTGTGGAAAGCTCCTCCCTCAGCGGGGATTATTTTGGCACATTTGGGCATTTGCCTACCCGAAATTTGGCTAATTTTGGCACGTCCCATTTTTGCTTGTGGGGCCTATCAAGACTATGAGTGGAGAAAAAATCACAATTCAAGGCGGGCAATTGCAAGTGCCCTCCCACCCCATCCTTCCGTTCATCATCGGCGACGGCACCGGTCCGGACATTTGGCATGCCTCTGTGCGTGTGTTTGATGCTGCCGTGAAAGCCGCCTATGGTGGAAGCCGTCAGGTCATCTGGAAGGAAGTCCTTGCGGGTGAAAAAGCGTTCAACGAAACCGGAAACTGGCTGCCTGCCGAAACCTTGGATGCCTTCAAAAACTACCTCGTCGGCATCAAAGGGCCTCTCACCACCCCGGTCGGTGGCGGTATCCGCTCCCTCAACGTGGCTTTGCGTCAGGAACTCGACCTGTACGTGTGCCTCAGACCTGTTGAGTACTTCGATGGCACCCCCAGCCCTGTCCGTGAACCTGAAAAAGTGGACATGGTGATTTTCAGGGAGAACACCGAAGACATCTATGCCGGCATTGAGTTCCAGGAAGGCACCGAAGACGTGGCCAAGATGAAAGGCCTCCTCAAGGACAATTTCCCCAAGGCTTTCGGCAAAATCCGTTTCCCCGATTCATGCGCCATCGGCATCAAACCCGTGTCCAAGGAAGGCAGCCAACGCTTGATCCGTGCGGCCATCGACTACGCCATCCGCCACAAGCGCAAAAGCGTGACCCTCGTGCACAAAGGCAACATCATGAAGTTCACCGAGGGTGGTTTCCGCGATTGGGGATATGAATTGGCGGCCACGGAATACGGCGGCACCCTCATCGACGGCGGTCCATGGACCAAAATCACCACAAAGGACGGACACGAGATCGTGGTGAAGGATGCCATCGCCGATGCATTCCTGCAGCAAATCCTGCTCCGCCCATCCGAGTATGATGTCATCGCTACCCTCAACCTGAACGGTGACTATATTTCCGACGCTTTAGCGGCACAAGTTGGCGGCATTGGCATTGCTCCCGGTGCGAACATCAACTACGTGAACGGTGCGGCGATTTTCGAAGCTACCCACGGCACGGCTCCCAAGTATGCTGGGCAAGACAAGGTGAATCCCGGTTCGGTGATTTTGTCGGGTGCCATGATGTTTGAATACATGGGCTGGATTGAAGTGAAAAACCTCATCCACAAGGGTTTGGCCAAGGCGATTGCCTCCAAGCGCGTGACCTACGATTTCGAGCGTTTGATGGATGGCGCCACACTCCTGAAGTGCTCCGAATTCGCAGACGAAATCATCAAGAACATGTGATTGGAAACAATCCTAAACACAAAGCCCGGGCCATTCAAACCCGGGCTTTTTCATTTTCCCACTCGGACGGAAGGCTCCTCATTGCATCCGGGTGGCCTGCTCCTTGAGTTCACGGGATTTCTGCAGATACTCTTCTTTGGTTTCGGGGAATTCGGTTTCCCATTTTGCCAACATGTCATAACATGCGATTTCCATGCGCAATACTTCGGCCGAAGGGTTTTCCACCACTTGATCCAAGGACTCCCAACAGGCATTTTCCGTTTCCTGCTTCTTCCCCATCCAATCATAGGCTTTGGCTTTTTGCAACAAGACCGCTTTGGCCCAAACGATGTAAGAAGCCTCGCTGTAAAAATCAATCCTGTCGGCCGTGGGCAAGAATTCGTCGGCTGTCTTGATGGCCTTCTTGCACATCTCCAAACTCATGTAGGCCCCAGCCAAATAGGGCATGACTTCCAATTCACGCACTACGGCTCCGGCAGTTTGAAACCGTTTACGGGCATCGAGGAGTAAATCCAACGCGTGGTCTTTGTTTCCGAACACCAGGGTCGCTTTGGCCAATTCAAATTGAAACATGCCACGGATTTCTTCATCCTTCCAAACATCGAAATACGTCGAACCAACCATGAAGCAGCGTAGGGCAGCGTCTTTTTCTCCCGCCTTCACATGCACCCCAGCCATTCTGCAGAGTTTGCGCATCAAAACCCTCCATGCGTAATGAGAAGACGTCATGCGTTTGAGGCCTTCCGGCGAGGCTTTGATTTTTTTGGGGTTGATGCCTTCCTCAGCGAAACGAGAGCATTCGGATTGGATGAGAAGATTTACCTCGTTGGCATTGCCCAACATGTACTGCTCGAACGCGATGTCCATCCTCAACTTGGAGGATTCGGCGGGAATGTAGGCCACCTTCAACGCACAGTCATCCCAAAAGTCCCTGAAATCCTGTTCGGTCAGGGAGGCCATCACCTTGGATTTGGATTTTCCGACCATTAAGCCCGAAGGAAAAGGCGTTTCATCCGTAAACCAATCTTTCACCACCGAACCGCTTCCTCCCAAATCCGCGAGCATTTCCTTGGCCAACCACTTTTCAAATCCGTGATTGTCGAGGGTCCATACATCCATCCAGTGAAAAAATTCGGAAGAATCCGCCTTGATGGGGTGTGAACCCATGCACACCAGGTCCGTGATGACTCCTTGGTAAGGAATATCGTTCATTTCGACATCTGCAACTGCCCGAAATTTATCACTGCGCGTTCTGAACAGGTCGGAAGGCAAATCCAACTCCAAGCTCGATTCGAATTCCTTGGAAGCTTGGGTCCGATGACCCACATAGGGTGCCTTGCCGTTTCCATCGTAAAACCAAAAGGTGACCAAACTGCCTTGGGGTATGAGGCCCGGAACGAATCCTTCCGAATAAAACGAGCAGGGAGCGGCCGGGTCATCGTCCATGCATTCGACATACATGTGGTCCATCACCACCTTTATGGGGATTTTTGAACGCTTTTGGGCGGAAAGGGTAAGGGGAAGGACCCAACACAACAAAAATGCAGCAGCTCTCATGTTCAATTCAGGCTTTGGGGCGAATTTAAGTTTATCTTGCCAATGAAATCAGGAAACTGCCAGCCATTTCTTGCACAGGGCATGCAAGTTGAGGGCCTTGGGATTTCACCCGACGATGAACCTGACATTTGACCGATGAACCCATCCAAAGCATCCTTGTTGGTGATTGCAGGGGCCACCTTGTTTGGTCTGATCCCCTTATTCGTGGTGTGGGGAGATGGCATTGCTCCCGTGACCTTGGTTTGGGGCCGAGCCTTGGTGGCGTCGATGGTTGCCGGGTTGGCATTGTCCGCCTACCGGAAACCATTGGGGCTATCGGGAAAGTTATTGGGACATTTCACGGTTTGGTCGTTGGCTTTGTGTTTGGCCATGGTGGCCTATGTGTATTCCATACGTTTGGCTGGCATGGCGATGGCTGGCACCTTGATGGGCTTGCAACCGCTTGCAGTAGCCGGATTCGTTTGGTTGTTGTTCCGTGAAAAAATCCCGATGAAGGTGGCAGCGGCTTGTGGCCTCGCGTTTTTGGGGGTAATGTTGCTCTCGGGTTCAGGACCCGGAGGCACAAATTTTCAATGGGGCATTTGTGCCGGCATCGGTTCCGCAGCCTTACTGGGGGTGAATTTCACCTACCATTTGAAATACTTGCCTGATGAGCATCCCTGGAATCTGGTTTTCATCCAAAACCTCATCCAAATACCCTTTTTGGCTCCCTTTCTGTTCATCGAGGAATCGTCTTGGAGTTTAGGTGGGATGCTTTGCTTAGTGGCATTGGGCGTGTTTTGCACGTTCGGGGCCTACACCTTGATTTACTTGGGTTCAAAATCGGTGGGCAAACATAGCATCGGGATATTGCAACTGTCCGAAAACATCATTCCAATCGTTGCCGGGGTTGGCTTGTTCGGCGAGGATTTGGGTTGGAAATCTTGGGTTGGCATTTGCCTCGTGGTAGGGTCTGTCTTGATGGTTCACTTGCCGTTGGCGAGAAGGCGGGCAACCAGTTTGCATAATTGATCATTGGCAAGGGGCGGGGGCAGTATTTTTCGGCCCAAAGTGGTGATGATTCCCAAAAGAAATCCCCCTG
>Ga0068876_10000858_pt1 | contig 24207 bp, 19 predicted proteins | sample NOAtaG_6_FD_66442 | JGI IMG/M metagenome (GOLD analysis project Ga0068876, IMG submission 66442) | Freshwater lake microbial communities from Lake Erie, under a cyanobacterial bloom - NOAA_Erie_Diel5S_2200h metaG | ecosystem: Environmental > Aquatic > Freshwater > Lake | place: USA: Ohio, Lake...
CTCCGTGAGGCGGCTGAGCGGATCTTTGCCGGTTTCGGCGCGATGGGGTATGCGCGGATGGACTTCCGGATGGACGCTGAGGAAACGCTCTGGTTCCTCGAGGTGAACTTCACCTGTTCGGTCTTCTATCCGGGCGACCTCGCCGCCTCCGCCGATCATATCCTCCGGCTCGATCCGATGGGTCCCCGGGGCTTTCTCGAGCGGATCATCGCCGAGGGGATCGCCCGGCACCGTGAGCGGCAGCCGCTACACGAGATGCAGGGGAACGCGATCGCCGGCTATGGCGTGGTCGCACGTCAGGCGATGGCGCCCGGCGATGTGGTGTTCCGCGGGGAGGGACGCCCGTATCGCTTGGTCACGCGCTCGCATGTGCTCGCGCAGTGGGAGGCCGGTGATCAGGAGTTCTTCCGGCACTACGCCGTCCCGATCAGCGACGAGGTCTACGCGATCTGGGACGAGGATCCCACCGCCTGGGCGCCCATGAATCACAGCTGTGCGCCGAACACCGGATACCGCGGGCTCGATGTCGTCGCGCTGCGCGCCATCGCGGCGGGGGAGGAGCTGACCCTCGATTACGCGCTGATGCTGAATGAGCACAGCGCGAGCTTCACCTGTCAGTGCGGGGCGCCGACCTGTCGTGGGACCGTACAAGGACGCCCCGGTACGACGATCGGACGGCCGTCTCGCTGACGGTCAGACGCTCCTCGGCTCCCGCCGCAGGCTGAAGGTCCCCTCGATCGCATCGCACGCCCCTTCCACCCCACGTTCGGCGCGCACCTCGGCCGCGACGCGCGCCGACGCCGCTCGATACGTGGGATCCGAGAGGAGTCGATCGAGTTCCATAGCCACGCGCCGTCGGCGGTAGCGCGTGGCCGAGACGATCCGCGCCACGCCGAGCTTCGCGGCGCGATACGCATTGTCCGGTTGATCGTTCGCGAAGGGGACCGCGAGCGTCGGTACGCCCGCTCGCAAGGCCTGCATCAACGTGCCGACGCCGCACTGCTGGACGACGACGGTGCACCGCGGCATGAGCAGGGAATGTGGGGCCCGCTCGACCACGAGCACCTCGGGCGGATAGCTCGCGCGCAGCATCGCCGGATTCTCGGGTCCGACGAGGAAGATCGCGCGCTGGCCGAGTGCGCGGACCGCCGCGAGACTCTCCTCCCAGAAGCGTCCCGGTGTGAGCACCGCTGACGAACCCAGCGTGAAGAGGATCGGGGCGGGACCGGCATCGAGGAACCGCTCGATCTCCGGTGAGAGCGCGGTCCCATGTGCGGCGTCATGGAACATCTGCCCGGTGACCACGACGTTGGCGGGCCAATCGGGCTGTGGTGCCCCGAGCACCTTGGAGAAGAGGGCGAGCACCAGGTGGGGACTGTGTTGTCCCTCGAAGAGTGGGCTCGGGGCGGGCGGGAGCCCTTCGCGATGCCGGAGCGCGGCGACTGGTCGCGTCCACCATTGCGAGATCACCCGCGCTGACCACGCGAGGAGACGGCCGGGCCAGGCGCCGAGTCGTTCGACATGCCGCACCCATGGGGCGGGGGGGAAGATCGGGAGATCGGTCGCCGAGAAGAGGGAGATCGGGGAGAGCACCGTGCTCGCCCAGGGGATGCCATATCGCTCGGCGAGGATCGGGACGGCGAAGGCAAGCGGGTGACTGATGAAGAGGTCGGTGTCACGCACCCGTGGAAGGAGCGCCGCGTGCATCGCGGCAGCCTGGGGGGCGACGAGATCCTTCACGATGTACTCCGCCCCGCGCCAGCGACTCATCAGACGCGAGACGATCGCCGTGTCCGTCGGGCTGATGTCTGGTGGGATCGGGTGGAAGTCGAGGCCGGCCTCGGTGACGATCGGCCCGAAGTAGGGCATCGTCGCGATCGTCACCGCGTGGCCTCGGGCACGAAGTCCGAGGCCGAGGCCGATGGAAGGGTCGACGTCGCCGTGCGAACCCCAGCAGGCGATCAGGAGGCGCGCCATGGATGAAGGATAGCGAAGGGGGTGAAGCCGATCGGCCTCACCCCCCCCGAGGATCAGGCGGTCAACAGTCTCCCAGTCCGGTCACCTGACCGCTGCGACTCAGACCGGGAACAACATCTCCCGATACCGCGGCAGCGGCCAATACGCATCACCGATCGTCAGCTCGAGCTGGTCCGACACCGTCCGGCACGCCGCCATGCTGTCCGCCCCGGTCGCGGTCAGGAACGCGGCGCACTTGGCGATGTCATCGTGCAGCGCATGCGCTCGCGCGATCGCCGTGTGCAGCGCCGCGGTCTTCCCCTGGAGCGCCGTCACCAGCTTCCCCACCTTCTCCGCCGCCGCCTTCTGCGGGATGCTCTTGATCCCGCCCTGCTTCGCCTTCGCGGCCCCCTCGGCCAGCAGGCTGAGGTAGCCATACCCCGCCGGCAGGATCTGCGTGTCGAGCATCTCCGCCAACGTCTCCATCTCGATCAGCACATCCTTCACATAGCGCTCGACGCGCACATGGTAGCGGCTCTCGAGCTCGGCCTCGTTCAACACGCCGATGCTCGTGAAGAGCTGCTTCGCCCCCTTGGTCTGGAGCTGTGCCAGCGCCTCCGGGGCGCGCCGCAGATTGAGGAGCCCACGCTTCTTGGCCTCCTTCACCCAGGCCTCGCTGTAGCCGTTCCCCTCGAAGCGGATCGCGCTCGTCTCCTTGAACGCCTTCTGCACCACCTTGAGTGCGGCATCATCCACCGACCCCCCCTTCTTGAGCTCGGCGCGGAGCGCCCCGGTGAGGTCGATGATCGCCTCGGCGACGACGGTGTTGAGCACCATCACCGGGAAGGCGATGCTCTGCGACGATCCCACCGCGCGGAACTCGAACTTGGCCCCGGTGAAGGCGAAGGGCGAGGTACGGTTACGATCGGTGTTGTCCTGTTCGATCTCGGGGAGCTTCGCCACGCCGAGGGTGAGCATCGCCTGCTCCGCCTTGGTCCCGGCACGGCCCGCGATGATGTCCTCGATCATCTTGGTCAGCGCCGCTCCCATGAAGACCGAGATGATCGCCGGCGGCGCCTCGTTGGCGCCGAGCCGGTGCTCGTTCCCGCTCGTCCCGATCCCGGCGCGGAGGAGCCCCTGATGCTTGTGCACGCCCTTGAGGATGGCGGCCAAGAAGAGGAGGAAGCGCACGTTCTGGTGCGGCGTCTTCCCCGGCTTGAGGAGGTTGATGCCGTCGAGGGCGTTGTCGCTGGCGATCGAGAGCGACCAGTTGCAGTGCTTCCCGGAGCCGTTGATCCCGGCGAAGGGCTTCTCGTGCAGGAGCGCCTGGAGCCCATGGCGCATCGCCACGTCACGGAGCACCGACATCACGAGCTGGTTGTGGTCGACCGCGATGTCCGTCTCCTCGAACTGCGGCGCCATCTCGAACTGACAGGGGGCGACCTCGTTGTGCCGCGTGACGATCGGCACGCCGAGCTTGTAGAGCTCATGCTCCACCTCGGCGAGGCAGGCCTGCACGCGCTCCGGGATCCCACCGAAGTAGTGGTCCTCGAGCTGCTGGCCACGCGGCGGCGGCGCGCCGACGAGGGTGCGGCCCCCCATCACGAGGTCGGGGCGCATCGCGACATGCGTGCGGTCGACCATGAAGAACTCCTGCTCGGCGCCCATCGTGGTGTAGACGCGGAGCGCGCCGACATCGCCGACGGTGTCGAGGAGTTCACGCGCCGCCGTCGAGAGGACCTCGCTCGAGCGGAAGAGCGGGGCGAGTTCGTCGAGCGCCTCGCCGTTGTAGCCGATGAAGACGGAGGGGATGCAGAGCGTCTTGGTGCCCGCCGCCTCGAGGAGGAAGAGCGGGGAGGCCGGGTTCCATGCGGTGTAGCCACGCGCTTCCCAGGTGGCGCGCAGGCCACCCGACGGGAACGACGAGGCATCGGGCTCCGACTGGATCAGCTGCTCGGCGGTGAAGCGCTCGATCGCGCGCCCCTGCCCGTCGAGCGCGAGGAAGGCGTCGTGCTTCTCGGCGGTGAGCCCCGTCTGCGGCTGGAACCAGTGACAGAAGTGCGTGGCCCCATGGGTGATGGCCCACTCCTTCACCGCCTTCGCGACGGCGGGTGCGATGGCGGGGTCGAGCTTCTGTCCGAGGCGGATCGCCTGCGTCAGCTTCTCATAGACCTCGGCGGGGAGCTTGTCGCGCATCTGCCGCGCGCCGAAGGTGTGGCTGCCGAAGTAGGCGGAGGTCGGCGCCGGCGTGGTGCCGTTGGACGGCAGGTCAGGAACGATCGGTGCGCGGGTGGCGATGGCGCGCATGGCGTCGGAGCGGGCAGACATCAGAGGTCAGGGCTCAGGGTTCAGGGGTCAGGTGGTAGGAACACCGAAATAAACCCACCCAAGGAGCCCAACTCAAGTAGAAATTGCAAAAACTGCACGGAAAATATTACAAATAGCATTAATGTCCGAAAAACCGGACATAAATCACGAAATTTGGTGCCCAAAACGCAATAAAGCCGACCCGATCACCCCCGGGCCGGCCAAATCCATCCCTTCGCGCTGTCGTTTCCTGTTTCCGGACCCCTGAAACCTGTCCCCTAGAACTCCCATCTCCCCCACAGCCAGAGTACCTTCCCCTCAACGGCGCCGTGGCCAAGTGGTAAGGCGGCAGACTGCAAATCTGCTATTCGTCGGTTCGATTCCGACCGGCGCCTCTCGTCATCCCTCGCAGCGCATCAATGCCTGTAGGACCTCGCCCAACACCGCATCATCGTGGGCGATCGAGGTGAACCCCGCCTCGAACTGGCTCGGCGCCAGATAGACCCCATGCGCGAGCATCTGATGGAAGAACCGACCGTACCGCGCGGTGTCGGCGGTCTTGGCTGACGCGTAGTCGGTCACCGGGGTCGCGGTGAAGAACGACCCCCACATCGTCCCCACATGCGCCGCCTGGAAGGGGATCCCACGCCCCTCGGCCCAACGCGTCAACATCGTCACCAACTGCGCCGCCGCCCGCTCGGCCTTCGCGAACATGCCCTCGCGTGAGAGGATCTCGAGCGTCGTGAGCCCCGCGACCATCGCGACCGGGTTCCCGCTCAACGTCCCCGCCTGATACATCGTCCCCGCCGGCGCGACCTGCGCCATCAGATCGGCACGCCCACCATATGCGCCCACCGGCATCCCCCCGCCGATCACCTTCCCGAGCGTGGTGAGGTCGGGCATCACGCCGAAGCGCGCCTGCGCCCCCCCCATCGCCACACGGAACCCCGTCATCACCTCGTCGAAGATCAGGACGGCGCCATGCTTGGTGCAGAGCGCACGGAGCCCCTCGAGGAAGCCCGGATTCGGACGGATGAATCCCGCGTTCCCCACCACCGGCTCGACGATCACCGCGGCGATCCCCTCGCGATGTGCATCGAACATCCGTTCCACTGCACCGAGGTCGTTGTACGGCGCGGTGAGCGTATCGGCGGCGGTCCCCGGCGTGACCCCCGGGGAATCCGGGAGCCCGAGCGTCGCGACGCCGGAGCCCGCGGCCACCAAGAAGGCATCACCGTGCCCGTGATAGCACCCCTCGAACTTGAGGAGCCTCGCGCGCCCCGTCGCCGCGCGTGCCAGGCGCACCGCGCTCATCGTGGCTTCGGTTCCGCTCGAGACGAAGCGCACCATCTCGATCGACGGTACCAGCGCGATGATCCGCTCCGCGAGATCGGCCTCGAGGGCGCAGGGTGCCCCGAAGCTCATCCCCGTGCTCACCTGGCGCTGCACCGCCTCCACGACCTCAGGCTGCGCGTGGCCGAGGATCATCGGGCCCCAGGAGAGGACGAAGTCCACGTAGCGCTGGCCATCGGCGTCCCACATGTAGGGCCCCTGCGCCCGCGCGATGAAGCGCGGCGTCCCACCGACCGAACGGAAGGCGCGCACCGGGCTGCTCACCCCACCCGGCATCACCGTGCGCGCGCGCGCGAAGAGTGCCTCCGATTGCGTGGTGCTCGGCATCGCCGCGTTCGGTGCCGATGCGCTGGGCGAGGTCATTCCGCCGTGGACAGCCATCGCGCGACCTCCTTCGCATAGTAGGTGATCACCTGGTCGGCGCCGGCGCGACGGATCGCGACGAGCGACTCGATCGCGGCGCGCGGCTCGTCGAGCCACCCGCGCTGGGACGCCGCCTTGAGCATCGCGTACTCCCCACTCACCTGGTACGCCACGAGGGGATGCGGGAAGGCATCGCGCACCTGCCGGATGATGTCGAGCGCGCTGCCCGCGGGCTTCACCATCAACAGGTCCGCGCCCTCATCGACGTCGAGCTGCACCTCGACCAGCGTCTCGCGCGCATTGGCCGGATCCATCTGATAGGCGCGACGATCACCGAAGGCGGGTGTGCTCTCCGCCGCGCCACGGAACGGACCGTAGAACGCCGACGCGTGCTTCGCGGCGTAGCTCAGGATCGGGGTGTCGAGGAACCCCGCGACATCGAGTGCGCTTCGGATCGCGGCGACCTGGCCATCCATCATCGCACTCGGCGCGACGATATCCGCACCGGCGGCGGCATAGGCGACCGCGGTGCGACCGAGCAGGGGGAGTGTCGCATCGTTGTCGACGACGCCCGACTGATCATGCACGATCCCGCAGTGCCCATGGGCGGTGTACTCACAGAGACAGACATCGGCGATCACGAGGAGTCCTGGCGCGAGCCGCTTCAACTCACGTATCGCCTTCGGCACCGGCCCCTGTGGATCCCAGGCGCCCGCGCCAGCCGCGTCCTTCCGCGACGGGATGCCGAACAGCAGCACGCTGCGGATCCCGAGTGGGAGGATCTCTCGCAGCTCGCCCTCGAGCTGATCGACGGAGAGCTGCGCATGCCCCGGCATCGTCTCGATCGGCTTCTTTACGCCAGTGCCCTCGACGATGAAGAGGGGATGGATCAGTTGCGAGACGTCGAGCGAGGTCTCGCGCACGAAGGCACGGAGCGCCGGGGTGCGCCGTGTCCGGCGCGGCCGCAGGCCATGGAGTGGCGCGTCGGTGGGCTGCTGATCGGTCATGCGAATGGGAAGCGAAGAGGGGAGGCGGACATCGGGTCAGACCGCCATCGATCGAGGCGTGAGGGAGCGCAGGAGCGCATCGACGAGCCCGGCATCATCATGCGTGGCAGCCACCGCGTCGACTGGAAGACCGGCCGAGCGAGCGGCCTCTGCCGTCACCGGGCCGATGCAGACGATCAACGGACGCGTGCCAGCATCGAGTGAATCGAGCCCGATTCCAGCCGCGGTGAGCCCCTCGGCCACATGGCGCACCGTGGAGCCACTCGTGAAGGTGATCGCATCGATGTGCCCATCGCGCAGGATCTCGACGACCCCGAGTGAGCCGGCATCGGAGACGGTGCGATACGCCACCGGTGCGGTCACCAGGGCGCCGCGTGCCACCAAGCCGTCGTGCATCGCGGGACCGGCAAGATCTCCGTGGGGCCAGAGCACCGACTCGCCCGGCGCCACCGGCAGCTCATGCCCGAGCACCTCGCCGAGGGCACGCGTCGGCACGAAGGCGACCTCCGCTCCCGCATCCTCGAGCGCCCGCGCGGTCCCAGAGCCCACCGCCGCGATGCGCAGCCGAGCCGGCCAGGCGAGGCCGAGGGAGCGACGCGCATCGTTCAGCGCACTGACGGCATTCCCGCTCGTGCAGACCAACCAATCGAAGGTGTCGAGGTGACGCACCGCCTCGAGGAGCGGGGTGAGATCCTCGGGCGGCATCAGGCGGATCGCCGGCGCCGCGATGGGGATCGCCCCGAGCGCGCGCAACGTCTCCAACAGCCCCGCACTCTGCTGTGCGGAGCGGGTGACGACGATGCGTCGGCCGAGGAGGGGCCGGTCACCCATTCGTCGAGGATTGGGATGCGAGGCTCGACTGTGCGAGCGCCTCGGCGAGCAGGGTCGCGCCACCGTCACGCGCCAACGCCGCCGCGGCGCGCTCGCCGATCGCCACCGCGTCGGTGATCGCCCCGTACTCCTGCACGCGCACCAGGCGGCCATCGGGTGCGCCCACGAGCGCGGTCAGCGTCAGCGTATCGCCCGTGAGCGTGGCGAAGCCGGCGAGCGGGGCATTGCACCCCGCGCCCATCGCGGCCAGGAAGGCGCGCTCCGCCTCCGCGCAGCGCCGGCTCGGGAGATGATCGAGGGGCGCACAGAGCGCCGCGACCTCCGCATCATCGGCGTGCGCCTCGATCGCGAGGATCCCTTGCGCCACGGCGGGGAGCATCGTCTCGGGCTCGAGATACTCGGTCACGCGTCCCTCCCACCCGAGCCGGGTGAGCCCCGCGGCGGCGAGGACGATCGCGTCGTAGTCGCCGCGATCGAGCTTGGCGAGGCGCGTGTCGACGTTCCCGCGGATGTCGAGACAGATGAGATCGGGACGACGCGCCTTCAACTGACAGGCACGTCGCGGACTGCTGGTCCCCACGCGCGCCCCGTGGGGGAGCTCGGCGAGCCGTCCGGCGCGCGAGATCAGGGCATCACGTGGGTCCACACGCTCCGAGTACGCGACGATCGTGAACTCGGGGGGGAGGGTCGACGGCAGATCCTTCGCGCTGTGCACCGCGAGGCGCACGCGTCGACTGCGGAGCGCCTCCTCGATCTCGGCGACGAAGAGGGAGTTGCGGCCGATCGCCGCGAGGGGGCGATCCTGGATCTCGTCGCCACGGGTGCTGATCCGCTCTAATGCAATGGTCAGCCCGGCGTGCAGGGCGCAGAGCCGCTCCTTCACATGATTGGACTGCCAGAGCGCGAGCTGACTCGCGCGCGTCCCGATCACCAACGATCTCGCAGCTGCCAACCGCCACCCCCGGGGGAGGGGAGGGAAACCTGGACAGACCTTGCCCCGGCGCCCCGCCACATGTCGAGCCCTCACGAGCCATCTCCGCGAAGATACGACCAAAATCCCGATCTGTCACGCCTTGCGACCGTCACGGAAACTGGACGGACAGGTCCTAATTCTGGCTAGTGCTTTTTCGCGGTCCCGAGCGTATATACGGGAGACGCGCCTACCCGGATGAACGGGTGGACGTTCCCCCCAGTCGGTCCCTGATGTCCCCTACCGATCGTCCCCCCGTCGGTATCACCCGCAACCGCCCCGACCGCGACGCTACCGCGCCGATCGGATTGCAGGCGCATGGGGTGGGATTCGTCGTCACGGATCCTGGACTCACCATCGAGCAGGTCACGGCACCGGTCGCGGACCTCATCGGATGGGATGCGTCGGCGCTCATCGGCGTCTCGATCGAACGACTCGGTCCGGAGCTGCTCGCCGCGCTGCGCGCGATGCAGTCGGAGGCGAGTGTGGTGGCCCCGCATCCGACCCGCGTGCGACTCATCGGGGGACGTGGTCCCCTCGTGGCGACGATGCAGGTGCATCGTATCGCACCGAATCGGTTCCTCGTCGAACTCGACGATCTGCAGCGCCGCACGATCCCGGCGCGAGATGATCTGACGACGCGCCTTTCTACCATCGTCGGTCGCTTGGGATCGGCGAACTCCCTCCCCGCGCTCGCGGAGATCGTGAGCGAGGAGATCCGAGGGCTCACCGGCTACGACCGCGTCGGCGTGCATCGGTTCGACGAGGCGGGACACGCCGAGGTGATCGCCGAGTCGCGTCGTCGTGGATTGACCAACTATCGGCATCGCCGCTTCCCCGCGACGGCGGTGCCGATCATCGATGGGGAACGCCTGCTTCGTCGCAAGCTCTTCCTCCTCGGTGATGCGAGTCAGGCCCCGGCGTCCTTCGTGCCCGCGCATGAGGGCACGACGGCGCCGTCGATCGATCTCACGATGGTCGGGCTCGCCGCCGTCCCCGATGCGGTCCGCGCACGACTCCGCAGCGAGGGGATCCTCGCGACCTTCGAGGCCGCGCTGACCCACGAGGGACGGCTCTGGGGCGTGATCAGCTGCCAGCATCATGCCGCGCGGCATCTCCCCTTCGATGTACGCGCCGCGTGCGAGCTGATCGCCGAGGTCGTCTCCACGCGTATCTCCGCGCTCGAGCACTATGCCGAGGCGCAGGCCGAGGTGTTGGTGCGCCGGCTGGAACATCGCCTGATCGAGGCGACCGGTGGCGATGGGGATTGGCGCCGTGCGCTCTTCGAGGCCCCGCGGCAGTTGCTCCAGCCCCTCGGGGCCACGGGCGCCGCCCTCCTCTTCGATGGCGAGATCACCTCGACCGGTGAGGTGCCCGCGCATGGGGATCTGCGCGCGCTCTTCAGTTGGCTCGACACGCAGGAGGTCGATCCCGTCTTCGCCACGGCCTCGATCGCGAAGCTCCATCCCCCACTCGCGGGGCTGACGCGGACCGCGGCCGGGGTGCTCGCCGTGCGGGTCGGCGGGGTGCGCGGGGAGTATCTCGCCTGGTTCCGACGCGAACAGCTCCGCGACGTGACTTGGGGAGCCGGTCCGGCCCCTGACCGCGCGAAGCGTGCCGTCGCGGCGGGGACCGACGTGACAGCCGCGGCGCCGGCCGGCTGGAACGAACTCGTCCGTGACACTGCCCTCACCTGGAAGATGCGCGAGTGCGCGATCGCCAAGGCGATCGGCGCCTCCCTCGCCGACATGGTGCTGCAGCTGCGCGCGGTGCGGATCCTGATCGCGGAGAATCAGCTCACGGCGATGCGTCGCGCGATCGAGGCGTCGGATGATCCGGTGGTGATCGCGGACGATCGTGGCCAGATCCTCGTCGCCACACGCGCGCTCGACTGGCTCATTGGGGGTCCGCATCGCACGATCGAGACGCTCACCGATCTCGCGGCCTGCTTCGACGACGTGCCCCGGACGCAGGCGATGCTCCAGCAACTCCTCACCGACCGCCGGCCGTGGCGTGGTGAGCTGCGATTGATGGCCCGCGGTGGTGAGCCGGGGACCCCGGTCGCCCTGCGCGCCGATCCGATCCCCGGATTCGATGGTGGGCTCTTCGGGGTGATCCTCATGCTCACCGACCTCACGCAGCGGCACGCCGCCGAGGAGGCGCGGGAGCGGCTCCAGCGGACGATCCTCTCGTCGCAGCGTCCGACCGATGAGGCGCTGCCGCTGACGCCCTCGGTGCAGGCGCTCGTCTCAGCGATCTGGGCGAATGCCGGCGTGGCGGTGAGCGAGATCGCGGACAGCGCCGATGTCGGATCGATCGCGCCGCTCCTGCACGAGGTGGAATCGGCGACGCAGCACGCGGTACACCTCTCCGCGCTCCTGGCACGGCTCACGCACGCCGAGGATGAGGAGAGCCGCCTCGCTTAGCTCATCAGCACGCGCGCCATCACGCCGCGCCTGACATCCACCGCTCGGCCACCACACGGGCCGCCATCTCCTGCCCTTGCGCGATGCACTCGCCGAGGGCGACGCCGGCGCGCCACTGCCCGGTGAGATAGAGCCCGGGGCACGCGGACTCCGCGCGCGCCACCCCGCTCACCACCGCTTCATGTCCCAACTGATACTGCGGGATCGCGCGGGCCCAGCGCTGATGATGCACGAAGGTCGGCTCGCCAGTGGCGCCGATCAGCTCGCGGAGGTCACGCAAGACGAGCGGGAGGACCTCCGCCGACTCCAGCCGTCCGGTCGCCGGCTCTCGTGCCCCGCCGAGGAAGCAGGTGATGAGCACATGGCCCTCGGGTGCGCGGCCCGGGAAGAGCGACGAGGAGAAGATCGCGCCAAGGATCGTGCGGCCCTCCACGGCGGGGCAGAGCATCCCGAAGCCGTCGAGGGCGTGTTCGACCGACGCGCGTGGGAACCCGAGCGCCATCGTCGCGACCGGGGGATGGTGCATCGCCGCGACCGGCGCGAGCGCGTGCTGCGCCTCCACGGGGAATCCCACCCCGCCGATCGCGTGCGCGGGTCCAGCGTAGATCACGGCGTCGACGAGGGTCGAGGTCCGCTCGCCCGACGCATCGAGCTGGAGCCGCCACTGATCGCCCTCGCGGACGACGGAGACGACCCGGGTGCCGAGCACGACGCGCGAGCCGAGCGCCGCGTGCATCGCGGTGGGGAGGGTCGTTAGTCCGTCACGGAAGCTGGTGATCCCCCGCTGACGCACGACCCCCTGCTTGGCCTTGGCCTCGCGCATCCCACCGACGAGGAGCGAGCCATGACGCCGCTCCGCGTGAAAGAGCATCGGCATCGCGTAGCGCGCGGAGAGTCGCTCCGGATCCCCGGCGTAGACGCCGGAGACGAAGGGCCCGACGAGATAGGCCAGGATCTCGTCGCCCAGCCGGCGACGCACGAGGGAGGCGATCGACTCATCCTCCGCGTCGCGCACCGCACTCACGAAGGGCTCCCGCAGCAGCCGCAGCTTGGCGGAGCCCGAGAGGGCCTTGGAGGCGACGAGGGACCCCGGCCCATGCGGGAGGGGACAGAGCACTCCATCGCGGACGATGAAGCGCCGCTTGGCCTCCGCTGCGGGCATCACACGCTGGTCGCCGAGCCCGAGTTGATCGATCAACCCCTCGAGCGCCGTCGTCGCGGTGAGCGAGGTCGGCCCCGCCTCGACGAGATAGCCGTCCCGCTCGATGGTGGTGATCACCCCACCGACCCGCCCGCTCGCCTCGAAGCAGGTGACATCCACGCCACGGGTACGCAGCTCGAGCGCGGTGCTCAAACCGGTGATCCCCGCCCCGATGACCGCGACCCGCATCCCTTACGCCTCCGCCGCCCAGTCGCGTGGCGCGAGCATCGCGGTGAGCTCCGCTTCGATCGAGCCCGGCGCATGATCGACCGAGGCCGGCCACGAGGCGAGCGGGGGGAGGGACATCAGGACGCTCTCGGTGCGGGCACCGGTCTGGAGCCCGAAGATCGTCCCGCGATCATGGACGAGGTTGAACTCCACATAGCGTCCGCGCCGGAAGAGCTGTAGCGCCTTGTCGCGCTCGGAGTAGGGGAGGTCGCGCCGCGCATGGACGATGGGCCCGTACGCATCGTCGAGGGCGCGTCCCACGCTCGTCACGTACGCGTGCAGGGCTTCGGCGTCGAGCTGGAAGGGCGCCTCGGTCGGACGGAGGTGATCGAAGAAGACCCCGCCGATGCCGCGCGCCTCGTTGGCCCGGTGCAGATTGCGGAAATACTCGTCGCACCACGCCTTGTGCGCGGGGTAGAGCCGCGGGTCGTGCGAATCGCAGGCCCACTTGAGGGCGCGGTGGAAGTGCCGGGCATCCTCGGGGAAGGGATGCATCGGGGTGAGATCGGTCCCGCCGCCATACCAGGCATCGTGCAGCCGCCCATCGGCATCGGTGAGCTCGAAGTACCGGACGTTGAGATGCACCGTCGGGACCATCGGGGAGCGCGGATGCGCCACCACGCTCACCCCGGTGGCGAAGAAGTAGGGGGTGATGTCGGTGGGCACGTTGCCACCGAGGCGCTTCGCGGCCTCGGGTGGGAGGATCCCCTCGACGAGGGCGCGGTTCACCCCCGCCTTCTCGAAGACCGCGCCGTCGACGAGGAGTCGCGACCGCCCCCCGCCCCCTCCCTGACGCTCCCACGATGCCTCCTCGAAGCGACCGCCATCCAGCCCCTCGAAGAAACGCGTGATCTCATCCTGGAGCTGAGCGGTCCACGCGGCCATCGCCTCGCGTCGCGCGGTGCGTGTCGTGCCTCCTGAGGTCTTCACGATCCCACCTCCATGGTATGCGCTGATGCCGCATGCGCCGATGCCGCATGCGCGCGCGAATCCCACCCCTGCACGGTCTCGATGAACGCCTTCGCATGCGCGACGGGGATATCGGGGAGGATCCCATGCCCGAGGTTCGCGATGTAGCCCGGGCCGTCGATCTTGGCGAGCATCTGGCGCGTCCGCTCGCGGATCACCTCAGGGCTCGCATAGAGCGTGCAGGGATCGAGGTTCCCTTGAATCGCACACGTGGTCGCGTCGGCCACGCCACGCGCCCACGCCGCATCGGTGTGCCAGTCGACGCCGAGCACGTCGCACCCCGTGGCCTCGGCGATCTCGCCGAGCGCCCAGCCGGAGCCGGGGGCGAAACAGATGACGGGGACCCCAGCAGTCTTCGCGATCGCGGCGGTACGCGCCATGTAGGGGAGGGCGAACTCGCGATATTCGCGGGGCCCCAGGGAGCCAGACCACGAGTCGAAGATCTGGAGCGCCTGGGCGCCCGCGGCGGCCTGCGCGACCAAGAAGCGTCCGACGTTGTCGGCGAGCCGCGCCATCAGCGCATGGGAGAAGGCGGGATCGGCGAAGAGGAGCTTCTTCGCGATGCTGAACGACTTGGTCCCCTTCCCCTCCGTCATGTAGGCGAAGAGGGTCCAGGGCGCTCCGGCAAATCCGATGAGGGGGACGCGGCCATGCAGCTCGCGCCGCGTCATGCGCAGCGCATCACAATGGAAGCGGAGGCCCTCCTCAGGGTCCACGTCGTGCAAGCGCTTGAGGTCGTGCATCGTGCGCACGGGATCGGCGAACTGTGGTCCGACCCCCTCATCCACCGTCAGCGACATCCCCATCGCCGCAGGGACCACGAGGATATCGGAGAAGATGATCGCCGCATCGACCCCCATGAGATCGACGGGCTGGAGTGTCACCTCGGTGGCGAGCTCTGGGGTGTGACACATCGTGAGGAAGTCGGCCTTCGCACGCACCGCGCGGTACTCGGGGAGATAGCGACCCGCCTGGCGCATCATCCAGACCGGAGGACGCTCCACCGGTTCGCGGCGGCAGGCACGGAGGAAGAGATCGTTCACGGGAGTGGACATCAGCGGTTCCGAGAGGTGCGAGGGGGACGACGAGCGCCGGCGGTCGCGCGGGGCGGTTCCGGCGGGATGGGGGGACCGGCGAAGAGCGATTCGAGGGTCACACTGAAAGCTTGCAACGCCTCACCATGCGCGATGGCGGTGCGGAGCTTGGTCATCGGACGGGCGAGGAGCTTGGCGACGATGCGATCGGTCGCGTGATCGGCGACCGCATCACCCGCGGCGAAGGTGAGTTCACGACGACAGATCTCCGTCAGGGCCTGCGCGAGGGGACGGATCGCCTCGCGCGCGGCCGCCGCGGCGACCCACTCGACGAAGCTCTCGAGCTCGGCCTCGACGATCGCTTCCGCCGCCGGTGCCGCCGCCTTACGTGTCGCCTCCGCTTGGAGCACCGGGAGGTGCAGGGCATCGAGGTCGGCGACGGTGATCCCGGGGACCCCATGTAACGTCGGGTCGATGTTGCGCGGGATCGAGAGATCCATCAGCAGCAGCGGATAGGTCGAGGTGCCACAGTTCTCGCGCGCCTGTCGCAGCGCACTGGCGACGACGACCGGCTCGGTGGCCCCCGTCGCGGCGATCGCGACATCGGCCATCGCGAGTTCCACATGCAACGCCTCCCACGGGGCGGCGCGCCCACCGATCTCGGCGGCGAGCTGCTGGGCCCGCTTGGTGGAGCGGTTGATGCAGACCACATCGCGCGCGCCGAGCTTGTTGAGCTGGCGTGCGACCGACTGTCCCGTCTTCCCACAGCCGACGACGACGAGCCGCGCATGCGCGAGATTCCCGAATCGGTCGCGCGCGGTCGCCGCCGCCTCGGCGCCGACGGAGCGACGCCCACCGGTCAGTGAGGTCTCGGTCTGCACGCGCTTCCCGGTGCGAAGCGCGGTGTCGAAGAGGCGGTGCAGGACGGAGCCCGCGGCGCCCGTCTGCGAGGCGCGGCGATAGCAGTCGCGGATCTGGCCCAGGATCTGTCCGTCCCCCATCACCTGCGAGTCGAGTCCGGTGGCGATGCGCAGCACGCGGCGCGCGACGTCGAGCCCAGCCTGTCGCTGGGCGATCGCCAAGAGCGCCTTGGCATCGGCCTTGTTCCCCATCCAGGCGCGTGCGATCGCGGTGATCGCGTGGTCGAAGGCGGCCGGGGTCGCCGGGTCGTGACTCGCCGTCCAGGCATAGATCTCGCTCCGGTTGCAGGTGGCGAGACAGACGACCTCGCGCACGTCCGCGTGGAGGTTCCCCGCCTCGAGGCGCGCGATCCGCGCATCGGTGAGGTGGAACCGTTCGCGGGTCGCGACGTTCGCGTGCCGGAAGTCGACCGCCATCGAGATCAGCATGATGTCACCGGCCTCGGAAGGGACCGTTCAGTTTCACGACGGTCCAGTTGAGGTAGATCGCGATGGTGACCCAGGTGAGGTACGGGGCGAACCAGATCCCGGCCTCGTAGGCCAGGGGCCGCGAGGTCCAATACATCCAGAAGATCGACAGCCAGAAGGGACCCACCTGCCAGAGGGCCCAGTCGGGTCGGCGGGCTCGGAAGAAGAGCCAGCTCCACCAGACGTTGCCGACCCCGTTCACCACGCAGGCGACCTGGAAGAGCAGGCGCTCCTCCGGCGTTCCCCCCGTGCCACGCCAGGCGATGACGCACCCGGTCCCCGCCGTGAGGAAGACGGTCGTCCAGATCGGGCCGAAGAGGGCATCGCGTGGCTTCCACCACGGCTGCCTGAGCGACCGATACCAGGGGCCGATGTCGGTGACGAGTCCCCCCAACGTCGCGACGCTCGCCCAGAAGGCGACCGCCGTGGCGATGGGGATCCACCAGGGGGCGTCCATCAGGCCGTCGCAAGACCGGTGAGGTGCGCAAGGTTCTTGAAGAAGATGCGGACATGACTGAGCGGCTTCGCCCGCACCAGCCGCTTCCGCATGTAGGCATCGAAGGTGAGCCGCTGCACATCCTCGTCGCGGCAGATCGCGACGAAGCGTTCCCGACGATCATCGTCGGTGTACCAGAAGCGCTGCATGATGTCGAGCACCCAGAAGACCTGCCCGTGCGCGCGCATGAAGCGCTTGCGCGCGCCGGCCAGCGCGCGCGCCGAGCCCGTGGCGAGCGCGGCTTCGACCGCATCGGCGGCGAGCCGCCCCCCGGTCATCGCATAGAAGATCCCCTCACCGCTCGCCGGAGCGACGACACCGGCCGCATCGCCGGCGAGCACCACCTCACGCCCGTCGTCCCAGATCGGGAGCGGGTGCAGCGGGATCGGGGCCCCCTCGGTGCGGATCGTCCGTGCCTGATCGAGCCCCGTGGCCTCGCGGAGTCGCGCGACCGATCCCTTGAGACTGAATCCCTTCTGGAGCGAGCCCGTCCCGATGCTCGTGGTCTTCCCGTGCGGGAAGACCCAGGCATAGAAGTCCGGCGAGAGCGGGCTCTGGTAATAGACGTCGCAACGATCGTGTGCGAAGGCGTCGGAATCCACCGTGGGGGACTCGACGATCTCATGGTAGGCGAAGACGAACTTCCCCTCGTCGGCGCGCGGGATGCACTGGCGCGCGACCTGTGAGAGCGCCCCGTCGGCCCCGATGATGTAGCGGGCGCGCACCGAGCGCTCCTCGCCATGCCGCGACCGTCCATCGGTGTAGACCACCCGCGCCACGCCGTCGGCGTCATGCTCACGCCGCACGAAGGCGCCAGTGCGCCGCACGGCGCCCGCCGAGGCGGCCCGCGTCCGCAGCCATTCATCGTAGACATCGCGATCGACCATCCCCACGAATCCCTCGCCGACGGGGATGTCGACGTTCTTCCCCTTGGGGGAGATCATGCGCGCTTCGTTGATGCGTGCGACGAGCACCGATTCCGGCACCTCGAAGTCGGTGAGGAGCTGTGGGGGGACCGCCCCGCCACAGGGCTTCACGCGCCAGGCGCGATCGAGCAGGAGCACCGAGCGCCCGCGCCGCGCGAGTTCATGCGCCGCCGTCGCGCCAGCGGGACCCCCGCCTACCACCACTACATCGTAGGTCATCTCGGTCATGCGATCTCCTCGATGGTCTCTCCGGTGCGCGGCGTGAGCCCATAGGGGGCTACCAGACGCCACGCAAAGTCCGGGATCATCCGCTTCATCCGATGCGGACGCTCATGTCGCAGCGTGAGGATCCCCTCCGCCGCCTTCATCTCCACCCGTGTGCGCGCGAACTCCAACCCCTTGGGGCCGAAGCGTCGCTGCGCCCACCCGATCAGCGGGCGCGCCCAATCGGGGGCCCCACGCACCGGCAATCCTCCCACCGAGCGCTCGAGCAACTGTACGAAGCTCCGCACCGCACTCGTGCGATCCCCGCGCGACCCTGGGGCGCTCAGCACCACCTCATCGCCCAAGAGTGCGACCAGCTCCTCGCCGCGTGCTGTGCGGACGAGCAACCACTGCGCGCCCTCGCCTCCCATATACCCGACCGTGAGATCGCTCAGACTGTTCGTGTAGTCGAAGCAGGAGCGACAGGTGGTCGGGAAGAAATCCTTGGGGAGTTGCCGGATCGGGAGCTGCAGGAAGGGGATGTGCCGGTGTGACCCATCGGCGAACCGGAGCTCCACGCGGAAATCCGCGAGAAATTCGAGGTAGGTGACCTCGTCCGGATTCGGCGTGAGGAGCGAGAGGAAGTGATGGAAGTGCTCGGTCGTCGTATTGTCGCTGCACGGCGTCCCGATCACGTACAACCGCTCGAGTCCGAGCCGCGCCTCCAAGGCGCGCAATGCATGCACCTGACAGGCCACCCCGATCACCGCGAGCCGGCGATACCCGCGCTCGGCGCAGGTATCGAGCAGCGCCAGCAACGGCGCATATCCCATCTTCATCCCGCGGCACTGCGCCATCTCCGACGCCTCGGTCACGATCACCGGTCGCGGACGCCAGCGGTCAGTCGGGTCACTCGCGACCGCCAACACCGCATCGACCGCGCCGGTCTCCAAGAGCCGCTCGGCGATCCGCGTCGTGATCCCGGTCCACTGGGCCCCGGCGAGCGGCGCACGTAGCGCCGCACGGTACATCGCGCGGAAGGGACCGAAGAAGGCTTCGTCGGTCGTCATCTCCCGCGTGCGCCCATGCACCTGATGCTCGAGCACGTCATAGCGCGGGTGGATGAACTGACAGACCTTGCCGCAGTGCGCCGCGTGCGATGAGCGCGAGACCCCGCAATCGGTGCAGAGGTCGCGGTGCGGCGCCTCCGCCAACGTGGGCGTCGCCTCGAGCACGGGGAGCATGGCCACCGCCATCAGCGCATCGCCCCGAGGATCGCGTCACCGGCATCGTGCCGCTGAAAGACCCCGGCGCGCACCGTCGGGGTGCTGGAAAGCGCCATCCCCGCCGCCACCACGAACAACACCGCCTCGGCGGCGAAGATCACCGTGTAGCCGCGGGTGACATCACCGAGGCCGGCGATCGTGAGGTCGCTCGCGACCCCGCCCCCGAGCGAGCCGGCGGCGTAGGCGATCGCCTGCGCCGCCCCATAGACGCCGAGTCGGATCCCCGCGCCACGCGTGGCATCGGCGGCGGTCATCGCCATCATCGCCCCGATCGCACCGACGGCGAAGACGCCATTCGCCATCCCGAGCCCGAAGATGATGAGCGACAGGGCGCCAGCGCCTCCGAGCGCCGGCGACTGCGAGAGGGCGACGAGCATCACCGCGGAGGCGAGGCACCCACCGACCGCCCACTGCCGGAGCGAGCCGATGCGTGCGCTCAGCACCGCGGCCCCGAGCATCCCGAGCATCACCCCGCCATGCTGCGTCCCACCGAGTTTGGTGCTCTCCCCAGGGGTCATCCCGAAGACCCGACCGGCGAAGGGCTCCAAGATGAGATCCTGTGCCGAGTAGGCGAGCATCGCCGCGAAGACGAAGAGCGCGAAGCGTCGCGTGCTCCGATCCTCCAGCGCATCGCGGAGCACCGCACCGAACCCGGCACTCGGCGCCACCGCCGGGGCAGCGATCGCCGGGCGACGGATCCCCCATGAGCCCCACGCTGCGAGCGAGGCGAGCCCGATCGCCGCGAGGCAGACCACGCCGATCACCGTGAGGAGGCGCGAGAAGGAGAAGGGATCGAGCAGCTGGCCCGAGACCCCGGCCGTCACCGCGATCCCGGCGATCATCATGATCCAGAGCAGGGCCGCCGCGCCACCGAGGCGACGCGGCTCCACCTCCTCGGCGACATGCGCCAAGAGCGCGGTGCCGGCGGCACTCATCCCGACGCCGATCAGCGCGTAGCCGACGAAGGCGAGGGCGAGTCCCATCGTCAACTGCGTGGCGGCGACGGAGACGCCGAGGGCGGAGAGGAAGCCCCCCGCCGAGAAGACGATCACCCCGCCGAGGATCCACGGCGCGCGATGGCCGGTGCGATCGGAGTCGAAGCCGAACTTGGCGCGCGACATCTGGATCACGAAGTGCAAGGCGACGAGGATGCTTGGGATCGTCGCGGGCAACGCGAGCTCGACGACCATCACACGGTTGAGCGTGGAGGTCATGATCGCGGCGACCGCCCCGATCGCGATCTGCGCGAGCCCGAGTCGGGCGACGAAGCCCCACCCGCGACCGGGACGCATCGGAGGAGCGCTGGACATCAGGGGAGTCCTCGCAGGGCGAAGGCTGCGACCATCATCCCGGCCACGGAGAAGGGAACGCCGAAGGCAGAGAGGAAGAGCGCGCGCTCCCGCGGGGCACGCATGAAGTACGTCATCTGCACGAGCTGCACGACCACGAGCCCGGCGATCGCGGTGGCTGCGCCGGTGGCGCCCCACGAGGCGAGCAGTCCGAGGACCACGACCTGCGGCAGGAGCATCACGGCACAGAGGACCCAGGCGGCGCGCTGTGGCCCGAGGGTCGCGGGGAGGGAGCGGATCCCCATCTGCCGATCCCCCTCGATCGCCTTGAAGTCGTTGAGCGTGAGGATCCCGTGCGCGCCGAGTGAGTAGAGCGCAGCGATGAGCACGATGCGCATCGCTGGCATCGCCCCATCGAGCAGGACGATCGCGCCGGTGATCCAGGCGAGTCCTTCGTAGGTGAGGCCGACGGCGGCGTTGCCGATCCACCCGTTCTGTTTCAAGCGGAGCGGTGGGGCGGAGTAGGCCCAGGCGAAGGCGAGGGCGATGCTCACGGCGATCAGGCCGCGCATCCCGAGCGGGATCGCGACGAGCAAGGAGAGCATCGTCCACGTGATCGCGATGCGGAGTCCCCACGTACCGGGGATCCGTCCCGATGGGATCGGGCGCTGCGGCTCGTTGATCGCATCGACCTCGCGGTCATACCAATCGTTGGCCGCCTGACTCGTCGCGCAGACGAGTGGCCCGGTGATCGCGATCCCGAGCGCGATGGTGCCCCAGCGACCCGCGAGTGGGATGCCGGCCGACACGGCGCCGCAGGCAAAGGCCCACATCGGCGGGAACCAGGTGACGGGCTTGAGGAGCTCGAGCACCGCCGCCGGCTGCGGCCAGGCGCGACCGACGCCGATCGGAGCGCTGACGGACGAGACTGTCACGAGACCATGACAGCAGGGGTGGACGATGCCGACGCGGGGGGACGCATCTGATCTCAGCTCGCTTCCGCCGCCGCGTCGACGTCGCCGCCCGAGAGACCGTGGCGGCGCAACTTCACATAGAGCGTCTGCCGCGAGAGGCCCAGCACCTCGGCGGCGGTGGTGCGATTGTCACCGGTGAGCTGGAGCGCGGCTTCGATGAAGTGGCGCTCGACGAGATCGGTGGTGTCCTTCACGAGGGTCGGGAGCGAGACGCGCCCGACGAGCGACGTGAGATCCTCGACCGCCTTGGTGAGATCGCGCGCGCCATGCGGGACGGTCGCGACGCGGCGACCGACGTCGCGCATCACGAAGCCCATGTTGGTCCCGGCCTCGCTCGGCATCGCGACGGCCGAGATCTCGATCTCGGTGCTCAGGCCGAGTTCGCCGCGGATCCCGCTCGCGGCGATGCGGACGACGTTGTGCTTCTTGAGGGTGGTCAGGAAGACGGGGAGGTCGGCCCCGGGACGCCCGACCCAGTTGCCGAGCGAGCGTCCCTTCACCTGTTCCTCGCTCCCGAGTTGCACGAGATCGAGGAAGGCCCGATTCGCGTAGACGATGTCCCCTTCATCATCGGTCAGGACGAAGGCATCGGGCGCACGGCCGACGAGCTCGAGCAGGAGGTCGCGCGTCGACACCGTCGGACCGATCGCTGGCGTGGAGAAGCGCGCGAGCCGCACCAGGAGGAGTGTCATGTTCTCCTGCCGGAAGCAGGAGGCCGAGGCGAGGGTCTCCCCGCGTCCCTCGGCGAGTTGGATGCGCACATCACCAGCGTGCCCGGTGGTGCGCGCCGCGGCGAGGAGATCCTCCATCGCCCGGGTCTGATCGGCGGCGATCCCGAGCGGGAAGGGCTTCCCGACCAACTTCTCGGCGGAGAGATCGAAGAGGCGTGCCGCGGAATTCGAGGCGTCGACGATCTTCATCGTGTCGGCATCGACGACGACGATCGCATCGGTGGAGAGCTGGAAGAGGAGCCGATAGCGCGTCTCCACGTGCCGCAGCTTCCAATAGTCGCGTTCCATCGCCTGCTGCGTGTCGACGAGGCGCTGCTGCAACGAGGAGATCGCGCGGAGGTCGCGCCCGACGGCGATCACCGATCCGTCATCGGCGCGGATCGCGTTGTAGGCCACGGGGATGTCCGCCCCCACGTTGGACGGATGGTTCACCTGGCGCCGCCGCGTGGTGCCCCCGCTCGTCGCCTCGCGGAGCAACCCTTCGATCTTGGGTCGCGACTCCACGGTGACGGTATCGATCCAGGCCTTTCCCACCCACTCCTCTGCTCCCGCCACCGGCGATTCGGCGCCCGAGAAGGAGACATGACGAATCACGCCTTCACGGTCCACGACGAGGGCGACCTCGCTCGTGGCGGTGATGAGCTTCGCGGCGGCTTCCGGGGCGAGCCCGGTCAGCTCAGCGCGCGAGTCAGGGGTGAAACGATCACGGGATTCCATGGGCGGAGGTGCCTGCGCACCGATGCGAGGTGAGGGATCGAGGGTCAGGAGATGGAGCAGAGCCGACGGGCTTCGTGGACCGCCGAGGTGCCATCGACCGCATGACCATCGGCGCCGACGCGCGAGACGATCTCTGGGTCTTTGGTCACCAGCGGCCCACCAACGATGACTCTGATGTCACGATTACTTGACAACTGTCGGATCCGCTTGATGTCTCGGGCGAGTCCATTGAGGTGCTTGGTGCACGATATCGAGAAACCGATGCAGTCGTACCGTGTTTCTTGGACTTTGTCCAGCAAATACTCCTCATTATAGCTTGACAAGAAGTGGACGTCCCAGCCGTCACGGAGGAGGTTCTCGGCGACGATCATGGTGCCGAGGGTGTGCTGCTCCCCGGGGGCGAGGGAGATCATGATCCGTCCCGTCCCGCCGGGGAGGGCGGGGTTGGTGAGCTGCGCGGCGAGCTCCCGCATGAGGCACTGGATGCGGCCGGAGCCGATCGTCACCTCATAGAAGGAGCACTCGTCGGTCTCCCACATCTCACCCAGCCGGCGGGCAGCCGGCGCGAAGAGGTCTTCGAAGACCTCCTCCGGAGTGGCACCGCGAGCGAGGAGACCTCGCATCAGGTCACCGGCCGCTCCCTCCTCCGCTGAGAGGAGGGCGAGGGTGAACTCGGAGATCAGCGCCTCCGTCGTGCTCGACTGCTCTGTCATAGACCCACCAGGTAGGGGGGCGAAACCCCGGTGACTGCCCATCCATAGTGGCACTCCCCCGTCCAGCTGTCAATAGCGATTGACGTAAACTTGTATTGACAGATTGCCCGAAGTGCGCCAATATCTCCTAGGAATATCCAATCCGGTCCGGTCGATGTCCAATGACCAGACCGGAAGGCTCAAACTGGGACCGACGTGTCAGCACCTATGACGTCAATCGGACTGTACACCCCGGAGCAGCGCGCACGACGCGATGCCACACGGTGGACGCTGGTCCAGGGGATCCTCGCCCCCCTCCAGTTCCTCGTCTGCATCGCCTCGGCGGGCCTCGTCCTCCGCTACCTCGCCAGCGGCGAGGGGCTCGCGATCGCCAACCTCTCGGTCCTCATCAAGACCGGGGTCCTGCTCGTCATCATGGTCACCGGTTCCATCTGGGAGAAGGTGGTCTTCGACGAATGGCTCTTCGCCAAGCCCTTCTTCTGGGAAGACGTCGTCTCGATGGGGGTGATCGCGCTGCACCTCGCCTATGTGGCAGCGCTCTTCACCGACGCACTCACCGTGCGTGGGCGGATGCTCCTCGCCCTCGTGGCGTACGGTGCCTATGTGCTCAACGCGGTGCAGTTCGTCCTCAAGCTCCGTGCGGCGCGGTTGCAGGAGGCCACCCAGCGCTCGCCCCGTTCACCGAGCGCCTCCTCTTCTATAGTAGGGGCCGCGGTATGACCGGCACCGCACTCCCCACGATCAATCCCGCGACCGGATGTGTCGACGCGCCGGTGCTCCGCGAGCGCGGCCAGCGCGAGGTCTTCTGCGGCCTCACCGGGATCGTCTGGCTCCATCG
>Ga0068876_10000861_pt1 | contig 24182 bp, 27 predicted proteins | sample NOAtaG_6_FD_66442 | JGI IMG/M metagenome (GOLD analysis project Ga0068876, IMG submission 66442) | Freshwater lake microbial communities from Lake Erie, under a cyanobacterial bloom - NOAA_Erie_Diel5S_2200h metaG | ecosystem: Environmental > Aquatic > Freshwater > Lake | place: USA: Ohio, Lake...
ATGCCCGACTGCTCAACAAACTTACCGGAAAAGTTATAACCCTTCGCAAATCTATACCCGATCACTTGACCAACCTACTAACCAAACTCAGTCTGCCGCACTAAACCGGACAAGTCAGGAGCATATTTAAACGAGGTATTTTTGTACGTCTTTCGGGCCAATTTCCGGCCCGCACATAATTATTAGTCGTTCCATCACGTTCTTTAGCTCCCGGATATTCCCCGGCCAGTCATACTTTTCGAGCTCTTTAAGAGCCTCTTTTGCCAACGACTTTTTCTTTGATCCGTACTCGGTAGCAATTTCCGAAAGGAATTTTTCGGCCAGCAAGGCTATGTCGGTTTTACGGTCTTTCAAAGCCGGAACCTTAATCAGGATCACCGCCAGCCGGTGGTAGAGGTCTTCGCGAAAGCGGCCTTCGGCAATCTCTTTCTTGAAGTCCTTATTGGTAGCCGCCAGAATGCGCACATTGACCGCAATGTCCTTTTCCCCGCCTACCCGCGTAATCTTATTTTCCTGAAGGGCACGGAGCACTTTGGCCTGTGCGGAAAGACTCATATCACCAATTTCATCCAGGAACAAGGTGCCGCCCTCGGCTTGTTCAAACTTACCAATGCGCTGTTTCACGGCCGAGGTAAATGATCCTTTCTCGTGTCCGAACAATTCACTTTCGATCAGTTCGGAGGGGATGGCCGCACAATTGACTTCTACAAATGAGCCAGCCTTGCGATTGCTGGACTCATGAAGTTGCCGGGCCACCAGCTCCTTGCCAGCGCCATTGGGCCCGGTAATCAACACGCGGGCTTCGGTAGGCCCCACCTTTTCAATCATCTCTTTCACCTCCGCCAATGCAGGTGATTCGCCCACGATTTCGTACTTCTGATTTACCTTTCGTCTCAGCGTTTTGGTCTCGCGAACGAGCGAGTTTTTTTCCAGCGCATTGCGCAACGTCACCAGCAGTCGGTTGAGGTCCGGAGGTTTTTGTAAAAAGTCGTAGGCACCGGCTTTCGTGGCATCCACGGCCAGTTCCGTGGTGCCGTGGGCCGAAATCATGATGAAGTTGGCCGGGTGATCGGCAGCCTTGGCGCGTTGCAACACTTCCATGCCATCAACCTTTGGCATTTTGATGTCGCAGAAAACCACGTCATACGCCTGTTGTTCCAGTCTGGTCAACCCTTCAGCCCCATCTTTCGCCTCATCCACTTCCAACTTCAATTCTTTTTGGTCGAGCAGGATATCTTTAAGCACAGCGCGAATGCTGGCTTCGTCTTCGATGATCAGAATGCGGGGCATGGTAAACGAAATTCGATAGCAAGATAGGGGTGAAAAAATTAAACCCTCAACACCAGGCGGTACTGAGGGTAAAAAAGCAAGCCTGTAAGCCGGGTTCTGTTCCCCGACCCCGATAGCTATCGGGACCAGAGCGCCTGTCATTTATCTGTTCCGGATTTTGCAATCCGGAATCAAGCAGCCTACCCGTAGCACCCACCGAAGTGGACTGCGAGCCGCAGACCTCCCGAAGGAGATGCTACCTATTTGGCCTTTCAACTCGTAAGGTTTGCCATGCGTCCGAAATCACTCTCGGTACCGGTGGGCTCTTACCCCGCCTTTTCACTATCACCACGCCCGAGGCGTGGCTACCTGTTTTCTGTGGCACTTTCTGTTGGCGCCTTTGGCGCCACCTTCCCGTTAGGAAGTACGATGCTCTGTGTTGCCCGGACTTTCCTCCCCGTTGGAACGGAGCGACAAGCCGGCTTGCCCGACAAAGATACGGAACTTGTTAGCAACGGTTTATTAGTCCTGCATCGCAGACCAGGGGGTCGCGGCATATCTTTTCAGAAGCCACCAAGTAAGGCCAAATAACAAAAGGCCTGCCGCCAACAGTACCGGAGGTGATTTTCCAAGGAAATAGTGGCCAACGCCAACCAACGCAAGAATAAATATCATGAGTATGCCATACGCTGCGTGACCACCCTGTTGACGCACGCTGGGAGGTTGGCTGAAGGGAAGATGTTTGTCATAAATGGCGGCTACCGCAGCAAACATAAAGAGGTTGGTGATCAGGCCAAACAATAAATCCGGTATTGCGGCTGGCCCCAGGGCAAGTGGTAGCGCAAGCGAAATAATAAGGTAGTAGGGGACAAAAAAACGAATGAGTACAGCTTTCCAGGCACCCATCAGAATTGGCCCTGGATCCCGTAGGGGCGCTGAGGCGAAAACCCAGGCTGATTTGAACTCGTCAGTAAATCGAATTTCCAGGAAGGCAGTTTGAAGAATGGTAAACGTAAGATAAATGGGCACGAGATAAATCCGGGATTGAAGAATGTCCTCTTGCCAATTACCGAAGTCGATGGCGCGGTAGGTGAGGATAAATCCCACGACAAACATGTACCCGATGGAAGGGTAGATCTTCAACTTTAGTTTTCTGTCGCGGAGCAACATTCGAAACGTAAATTCGTAGGCTCCGCGCTCAATGCCTTTTGCTGTAAGCCATGGCGAAAAAAATAACCCTCGGGTTTCCCCGCCTTTGTTTGAAGTAGTAGAAGCAACAGTAGGGTTACCCAAATCGGCCAACTTGGATACAAAAACTCTTGATAGTTGGTGGGTGGCCCACCACAAAGCGGCCGGTACAACAACTGCGAGTGCTGCCATAATCAGGTGAAACCGGGTAATGGGCTCCGCCAAAAAGGCGTCTACCAGGCCGGCCATCCAGAAAGGCGGTACGAAAACATGCCACACCTGCAGTGCAGGTGTGTTTGCTTCCAGATTCTCAAAGTCAATCAAACGGGGTAACAGCTGATAACTGCCCATTAGCAAAATCGCCATCAGAATCTGGAAATAATTGATGAAGTTCTTCATTCGTTCCTCCGTGGTGAAACGCATGATCAACTGGTACAGCACATGGGTGAGGGAGACGGCCAAAATGGTGGTAAGTACATGAGCGATTACCAATCCGGCAGCCACCAGCGGACCAAAACGAAAGAGGGCTACGATCAGCGGCACCACCAGGAGCGCCAGTGATATTTGCACAATGTAAAGCAAAATATGCAACACCCTTGCGAACCAGAGTGTACGGCTGCTGATCGGTCGGGGAACCAGTATGGTATTGTCGCTGGTATCTAACAAAATGGATGAGAAATCGGCAATCAGGGTGAGCGCCATCATGGCCAGCGCCATGCCAAAGTAAATGGTGAATCCCCAAAAGGCAGGCAGAAAGCCAACCAGCAGCCCGCCAAAGGCACCAAGAAGAAAAAAAGCAGAGAGGGTTAACAAGAATGCGTAGTTATTCTCCTCCGATGAGTTTCGTGCGAACACGGTAGACTGCCTTCGGTTGTCCATCAGCAGCTTGGTCTCTAGGATGGATCGCATTTGTTCATAATCTACGCCCGCGCGCCTGAACCACCCACGAAAAAGATCAACACCGCGTAGCCAGAAGGTCATGAGGCAGATAAAATTTCGATGAACCGTTCAGCGGTTGATTCGTGTTCCTGGTTGCCGGTTAGTTGGGTGAAAATCTGCTCAAGCGATCCGCGAAGCTTTGAGTTGAGTTCTGCGAAAGTGCCTTGTACAATCAGTTCTCCCTGGTTGATAATGATGATGCGGTCCGAAATCTTTTCAACCACATCCATAATATGTGAACTGTAGAAGATGGTTTTTCCCGAGCGCTTTAACTGCATTAAAATCTCTTTCACGAGAATAACCGCATTGGCATCCAAACCGGATAGGGGCTCATCGAGAAAGATCAGGTCCGGGTTGTGAAGAAGGCCGGCTATAAGGAGTACCTTTTGCCGCATGCCTTTGGAAAAAGTGGTCATGCGGGTATCACGCCTTTCAAAGAGTTCAAAAACCTGAAGCATCTCAGAGGCCTTATGCTTTACTTTACGGGCATCGAGGGCATACAACTGGCCGATAAAGGTGAGGTATTCAAGAGGGGTGAGGGTTTCATACAAGGATGCATTTTCGGGGATGTAGCCAATTCGCTTTTTCGCCTCCAAAGCCTGAGTCCGCATGTCAAGACCCAATACCCTAACGCTTCCCGCAAATTCCGGGATAATACCGGCCATGATTTTTATAGTGGTACTCTTACCTGCCCCATTCGGCCCGATGTAGCCAATTACCTCACCGGGCTGAATAATCAGGCTTATACTTCGCAGTACGTGGTTCTTGAGGTAAAATTTGTTGAGGTCAACAACCTCAATTACGGGCGGGCTCTTTTCCATTATTTTAGTCTGTGATCGCTTGGTAAGTGAGAACCTTGAACTTATCACCGATATTCCAATACGGTGACGCGTACATGTTCGTAAAAATCATGCCCACCAGTTTTTCTTGGGGATCGGCCCAGTAATGTGTATTGAAAGCTCCCCCCCAGGAAAACGAACCCAGGCTTAGAATCGACTGGTGATCGTTCTTTTCGGTTTCTAATCCAAATCCCAGCCCGAATTGTTGAGTAACGGGTGGTTGGAGTTGATTGGTAAGCATCAACTCAACGGTTTTGCGACTCAACAAACGCACGCCATTGAATTCCCCCTTGTTTAAAAACAGTTGAAGAAACTTCCCATAGTCCTCAACCGTAGAACTTAGCCCTGCACCGCCCGAGAAGTATGTGCCGTGTAATGTGGGGTACTGTGGATTGATACCTTCGTAGGCAGGCTTATCCATTTTTTGAATCTTTCCATTACGAGTTTGGTACAACCAAACTAGCCGACTGTGTTTTTCAGGAGGCAAGAAAAAGTACGTATCGTTCATACCCAGGGGCTGAAAAATTCGGTTTCGAAAAAACTGATCCAACGGAAGGCCCGAAAGAACCTCCACCAGGTAGCCCAACACATCGGTGTTTAATCCGTAGGTGTACTGCTCGCCCGGTTGGTGCCTGAGTGGGAGACCAGCAAGTATTTTCATCTTTTCGGCCAGCACCATGTTATCGGTGCCGATGCCGCTGGGCACGCCCGCCTTGGCATAGATAGCTTTGAACTCCTGACTGCCGATGCTCGCATAATCAATACCCGAGCTATGGGTGAGCAGTTGACGGATCGTAACCTCACTCTTGGCGGGGGTGGTGGTGTACGTGGTGTCTGCCCAATTCAGATTAACCAACAATTTGGGATTTCGGAATTCCGGAACGTATTTCGACACTGGATCATCCAAAAGAAACTTACCCTCTTCAAACAGCATCATCACAGCCAGGCTGGTTATGGCTTTTGTTTGAGAGGCAATGCGAAAGATGTCATCTTTTCGAAGCGCTACTTTGTTTTCGGCATCACGGAAGCCATAAGCCTTGTGATAAACCGCTTTGCCATTTCGCATAATCAGCACAACGGCACCGGGTATTTGTTGACGGTCTACCAGATCCGTAACGAGTTGATCAATTTTATTGAGACGCGCGGTAGCCATGCCGTGGTCTTCTGGCTTTGCCGAGGCCAGGGGCTGTGCCATTGCGTGCCGAAGTGATGTAAAAAGCAATAGAAAGAAGATGAGTCTCATCCTAATTGTGTTTTAAATTGTGTTTACAGTCCTTTTACGGTCATGCCACCATCCACGGCTATGTTTTGGCCGGTGATGTAGCTGGCCTGATCCATGGCGAGGTAGGCCGCCAACGAAGCAACTTCGTGGGGTTGGCCCACACGGCCCATGGGCGTACGCGCCACAATTTTCTCCAACCGTTCCGGGTTTTTCAACACCGCTTCCGTAAGTGGGGTTTCAATATACCAGGGCGATACGGTATTGACGCGAATCTGATGCGGAGCCCATTCGGAGGCCAGGTGCCGGGTCAACTGAATAATGGCGGCTTTGGTCATCCCATACGGTGGTCCACTTTGCACGTCAACCGATCCGGCCACGGAGGCGATATTGATAACGCTGGCACGCCCAGCGTTTTTCAATAACGGAAAGGCGCGTTGGGTGAGATCGATAACGCTGAACAAGTTGATCTCAAATAGTTTCCGGTATTCATCTTCCGAATAGTCGACAAACGGCTTTCGGATGTTGGTGCCCACGTTATTGACCAATACATCCAATTTGTTCCAGTTGGCTTTCACTTTTTTCAGCAGTTGAGTTCGGAATTCCTTGTTGGTGATGTCACCGGAGAGCCGGAGCCACCGGTTGGGATGCTTTAGTTTTCCTTCCAGCACAACGGTATTGCGGGCTACCACGAGTACCTCCGCACCGAGCTCAAGCATCTCGCGCGCAATAGCCAGGCCTATGCCCTTGGTACCTCCGGTAACCAATACCTTTTTATTGTTGAGCGTCCACATTACGTTGTCAGTTCAGGTTTTACGACTAACAAAAAGTAGTCTTTATCCAACGGCAAGTATCCTTGCTCGTAACAGTAATAGTAAATGGCACCCTCCTTGGTGACGTAGGTGTTGGTAAAGAACCGAAAGTCGAACCCTTGCTCTTTTAATCGCATACCTATCACCTTCGTTTTGCCGGTCTTATTCAGCCCCATCAAAATGCGCCTGTTTCTCCGCAGTACGTTATTTACGTTACGGATGTAATTCGTTTCATCGCTGTTTAGCCGGTTGTGGTGGCTGATGCGGCATTGGTCGCTGCAGAATTTTTTATCCTGGCGCCCCTTGATGGGATCACCGCATTCGAGGCAGGTTTTGGTAGCCGCGGGCATAATGAAACGAAAGTAAAAAACTATGCGCAAACGGCCATAGACTGACCAAAATCATGGGTAGGCACCTTGGATGTGAGTAAGTTGAGCCAATGTTAACTTGATTCCGAAAAACCGCGAATTCTGGACGCACGAGCGCAGTCTGACGGCTTCATTGATCTACCTGATGCTGGGGATATCTGCCTCCATTACCCTTTCGCGTATTCCCTGGTGGGAGTTCGTTATTCGCAACATCCTTTTCAATCTGATTTTGTTATCGGGGATTTTTGCGGTGTTTACCAAAGGGAAACATCTCATTGTGTTTATTATTTCTGCCATTGTCGCTTTTGTCCTAAGGATCGTTTCCTTCACGGTAACCCCGGCCTGGATTGAATTGCTGAGCAACGCCATCACTTCCCTTTTCCTGGGCCTGCTGGCCTGAATGGTGCTGCGTCAAATTTACAAAGATGGGTCCGTAAACAAGTATCGCACTCAGGGCTCACTGGTGGTGCACCTGATCATGTGCTTGTTGTGGGCCCCGATCTATCACAGAGCCTGGGTGATTCAATCGTTCCAGTTTTGGTGGCCCCGAAGTGATCGAAACTTCACCCAAGGCGTTGGCCGAGTTTATCGACTTCAGTTTTGTAACGCTGACAGCGTTGGAATACGGGGATATTGTGCCCGAGGCATTGCTCGAGCGGGCTGCCGTGATCTTTGAGGGCATGACGGGCATGTTGTATCCCGCGCTGATGATTGCCGGGCTGGTCGTCCTGGAGCTACAATAATCACGCTCCTGAGGTGCGGGCAATATATTTGGTAAACCAGCTGGCCATGGTCATTTGAATCACACCCCAAAAAGCTTCTTTAAAAATTTCGGGTGACATTTTGGATTCACCGCGTGTGCGATCGGTGAAAATGATCGGCACTTCGACCAGGCGGAAACCGTACTTCCATGTCAGAAACTTCATCTCAATCTGAAACGCGTAGCCGACAAACCGTATGTTGTGCAGGGGGATGGTTTGGAGCACGTGGCGTTTGTAGCAGACAAAACCGGCAGTCGTATCGCGAATGGGCATACCCGTGATTAACCGCACGTACATGCTGGCGCCATACGAGAGCAGCACACGACCCATCGGCCAGTTCACCACATTGACACCCGTGGCATACCGCGACCCGATGCTGAGATCAGCTCCACCTTCGCTGCATTGCAGATACAAGGGCACCAAATCCTGCGGGTTGTGCGAAAAGTCGGCATCCATCTCCATAATATAATCATAGCCTTTTTGAAGAGCATAGGCGAAACCAGCCAGGTAGGCGGTGCCCAGGCCCTGTTTACCCTTCCGTTCCAGTAAATGCAGCCGCGTTGCTGTTACCGTATTGAATTTCGATTGCAAATCTTTGACTAAACCGGCCGTACCATCGGGTGAGCCGTCATCTACAATTAAGGCGTCAATCTCCTTGGGAAGCGAAAACACGGTTTCAATCACACGGACGATATTGTCCCGTTCATTGTAGGTGGGGATAATGACGATAGCGTTACTCAATTGCCTTTGGCGAACGTCAAATTTAGCAAAAACCCCAAAACGTATTTTTTGGACGAGACGTACTTGCTTTGCATCTTGGCACCATGAGTGGTTGCATCTTCCTCGATCGCGATGGCGTACTAAACCGCGATAATCCGAATTATACCTACCGGGTGAGTGATTTTGAAGTGCTGCCCGGTGTGCCAGAGGCCTTGTATTTGCTGAAGGAAGCGGGTTTTCGGCTGGTTGTAGTTACCAACCAAAGCGGTGTGGCCCAACGTATCTACACCCACCGCCACGTTCGGCTGTGCCACATTTTCCTGCAGCAGGCCTGTGGCCATGTGATTGATGCGTTTTATTATTCGCCTTACCACCCCAGCGTAACGGCCTCATTGGCTCGCAAACCCGGCACACTGATGTTCGAAAAAGCAATTGCCCGGTTTTCCCTACAGACTCAGTCGTGTTGGATGGTGGGCGATCGCGGGCGCGACATCATTCCCGCCCGCGCACTTGGCATCAAGACCATCCAGGTGGGCGATGAAATTGAAAAAGAGAATCAGGCAGATTACAAAGTTGATTCGTTGTTGGGCGCGGCCAAACTCATTCTGAACAAACAAAATAAAAAAGGACCCCTGCGGGGCCCTTTTTTGAGAAACCTGTTCGACTAAAAAAATTACAGTTTCTTGGGCACCAACACCTTGTTGGTCATGTGAATAACGCCATTGTTGACGGCTACATCCGGATTAATTACTTCGGCACCGCCAACATAAACTTTGCCGTCCTTGATCTCAACTTTCAGTTTTTCTCCCTGCAGGGTGGTCAGTTCCTGACCATTCGAAAGATCAGCCGCCTTAACGGTGCCGGCCAATACGTGGTACTTCAGCACACTTTGAAGTTTGCTTTTGTTTTCGGCTTTCAACAGCATATCAACGGTTGACTGCACGGCACCAAAGGCATCGTTAGTGGGCGCAAACAATGTGTACGTATCCGTGCCTTCGAAAACGGAAGTCAATTCACCGGCATCCAAAGCGGCTTTCAGTGTGGCCAAGTTGGGGGTGTTCATAACGAACACTGCGATCGGCTTGGGCAAAGCGGCAATAGAATCAGCCTTGCGCTGTTCTACTGCAATCGAGTCGGCAACGCGAATCGAATCGAGGCGGGCTTTTTCACGGGCAGCCTTTTCACCTCCGCCACAGCTGGCGATAACAAGGGTAACGGCTGCCAAAATACCTACAAACAAAAATGCATTCTTGGTTTTCATGTTTTTTTCGGGTTTCGGGCGCAAAGGTAACATGTGCGGTGCCCTGCGGCAAATGAAAAATGGCAAAAAAAGTTTTTGTTGAACGAGGCCACAAAAGGCTAAAACACCAGTGTTTTGGTGGCAAAAATTACCCCACCGTGACCCCGAATCTCCAGGTCAACAACCGGTTGCGGGCCTTGCCAGTTGATTCTGATAAGCCCGAAATTTTTTTGGATCACTAACGGACCTGCCCGGAACCGATTGGGTTCCTCCCAAGGCGTACTCCAGGTATGGGTAAGCCCGCTGGAGGTGAAATCAACCAGCGGGTAAGAAATGCCCCCCACCTTCATTTCGGAAAATTCCGCGATGTGCCGGTCGCCCGAAAGGATCAGTAAACGTGTGGCTTTCGCCCGGGCCAGCAGGTCAAATAATCGCTGGCGGGCGCGGGGGAAATTCCCCCACTTTTCAAATCGGTGCTCTTCGCTGATGACCTGGATGCTGGAATTGATAATGACTAACCGCGGTTGCTCATCGGCCAATTCGTTCTCCAACCAGTGCCACTGGGCCTCACCTAACACATCTCCGCCCGCATTGGGCAAGTACCGGTAAGCCGTGTTTTTAGCAGCCGAATCAATATACTGCTCACGATACAAGGTGTCGCGGAAGTACCGGGTATCCAGGTTGATTACTTTCACCTGCTGGTCTTTTGGCCCGAATGTTTGCGCGTGGTACAAACCCTCGCGCTGTCGCACGGGGTGATTTCGGGGCAGATCGAGGAAGTCTGCGGCCAATACCTGGCTTTCTTTTTTTCGGGAGAAGAACATGCCGCCATCATTCACCCCATAGTCGTGGTCGTCCCACGTGCCGGTTATGGCACATGCGCTGCGCAGGGCCTGATACCCGGCCCGGCTTTTCTGCTGATCGTATTTTTTCTTCAGCACCGTCAGATCATGCGAATCACCGTAAATGTTGTCGCCTCCCCAGATCCAAACCTGGGGTTTCTGTTTTAAAATCTCATCCCATAGCTGGTCTTCCGTATTTTGGCTTGTGCAGGAACCGAAGGCAATAACTTCAACGGGTTTTGACTTTTGGGCGAAAGCCGGTACGGTCATGAGCATAACAACCAGTAGCCTCATAGGTTGCCAAAGATGGGGTAACGAACGCAAACCACCACAGGAAAATATCTAAATTCGCGGTTTCTTAGCATCGCGCATGGCCACGCTGGACGAACAAATTAAGACAGAAGTCGGGAAAGCCGTTAGTGCGGTGGTGGGGCAACCGGTAGACAGTGTGCAGGTGCAACCGACTAACCCGGAGTTTGAAGGAACCCATACGTTGGTGTGTTTTCCACTCACCAAACTCACCCGAAAGGCACCCGAAGAGACGGCCCGCCTGATTGGAGAGGAGCTGACGAAGGGGCAGTTGTTCAGCCGATTTAACGTGGTGAAGGGTTTCCTCAATCTGTCCGTGACTGACCGCGTTTGGGTATCCACACTGCAGTCCGTAGCCCGGCAATCGCAGTTTGGGCAGGTGGTACCGCATGGCCGCGAGGTGATGATCGAATACTCATCGCCCAATACGAACAAGCCGCTTCACCTGGGGCACTTGCGCAACAATTTTCTTGGCTTTAGTGTGAGCGAAATTTTCCGCGCCCTGGGGTACACCGTGCACCGGGTGCAGATCATCAATGATCGCGGCATTCACATTTGTAAAAGCATGGCGGCCTGGCAGCTTTTCGGTAACGGTGAAACCCCCGAGAGCAGTGGCATCAAGGGCGATCACCTGGTGGGCAAATACTACGTGCTGTTCGATAAGCAGTATAAGAAGGAGATGGCCGACCTGGCCGCGCGCGGTGTAGCGGAGGCAGAAGCCGAAAAGGAGGCACCCATTATGAAGCTGGCGATTGACTTGCTGCGCAAGTGGGAGTTTAAGGATGAAGCTACCCTGGCGCTATGGAAAACAATGAATGGCTGGGTGTACGAAGGGTTCGATAAAACCTACCACCAAATGGGCGTAGTGTTCGATAAACTCTACTACGAAAGCGACACCTACTTGTTGGGGAAAGATGAAGTGTTAAAGGGTGTGCAGCAAGGCATGTTCTACAAGAAGGAAGATGGCAGCGTGTGGGTCGACCTGACCCAGGATGGCCTGGATAATAAAGTCTTACTGCGCGCGGATGGCACCTCGGTGTACATGACTCAGGACATTGGCACGGCCATTTTGCGTTTCCGCGATTTCCCGAATATTGAAGGGCAGGTGTACACCGTGGGCAATGAACAGGAGTATCACTTCAAAGTATTATTCCTGATCCTAAAGAAATTAGGCTTTGCGTTTGCCGACAAATGCTACCACCTATCCTATGGCATGGTGGATTTACCCACGGGCAAGATGAAAAGCCGGGAGGGCACAGTAGTGGATGCCGATGACCTGATGAAAGAAATGCTGGACGAGGCGGAGAACCAGACCCGCGCGTTGGGCAAGATTGACGAAATGACCGATGCGCAGGCGCACGAGTTGTTCGATATGGTGGGGATGGGGGCGTTAAAATTCTTCCTGCTTAAAGTTGATCCCAAAAAACGGATGCTGTTCGATCCGGCTGAGTCGATTCAGTTGCAGGGGCATACAGGGCCGTTCATTCAATACACCCATGCCCGCATACAGGCGTTATTGCGTAAAGCTGCGGAGCTCAAGGTTAGCCCGAATACCGATGTGCTGGATTTATCCGTTGCACTGGAGTCGGCCGAGCGTCAGGTAATAGCCCTGCTCAACAGCTATCCGGCACGTTTGCAGGAGGCAGGCCGCACGTATTCACCGGCTGTGGTGGCTGCATTTGCGTACGATCTGGCTAAGGAATACAACCAGTTTTATCAGTCGATCAGCATTTTGGGCGAAACGGACAAAGCCAAAGTGAATCTCCGCCTGTGTTTGTCGCTGGCGGTGGGTCGTGCGCTCAAGCACAGCATGAGTTTGCTCGGCATTCGCGTGCCCGACAAGATGTAACCTTTTGCCGGGTTGCTTGTTACTTGTTTCATGAAAACCATCTTCGCTACCCTGATCTTGACCATGAGTTTATCTGCCCCCACGCTATACGACTTCAAAATCAACGCCCTGGATGGCCGCACCATTGATTTTGCCCGGTATAAAGGCAAGGCGCTGCTCATCGTCAACACAGCTTCGCGTTGCGGCTACACGCCCCAATATGCCGATTTGCAGGAACTGCATAAAACCTACGGTAACAAGATTACCATCCTCGGTTTTCCAGCCAATAATTTTGGGGGCCAGGAGCCGGGAACCAACGCTCAGATTTCAGAGTTCTGCCAGAAGAATTATGGCGTAACCTTCCAGATGTTTGAGAAAATTTCCGTGACGGGCAAGGACCAACATCCCCTGTACGGATGGTTAAAGGAGAAGACAGGCAAAGAGCCTACGTGGAATTTTTGCAAGTATCTGGTAAAGCCCGATGGCACAGTCAAGTTCTTCGGTTCAGGTGTCAACCCTGCAGAAATTCTCGATGAAATCTAAAGTTATTGTCCTATCCGTTATTCTTATGGGATTAGCCTCCATGTTAGCCGCCAAATTGTCGGGCAACCGCGAACCACAAGGTGCAGTGCCCGCGTCCATTTACGACCTCAAAATCAAAAGTCTCGATGGAAAAGAGATTGACTTCTCCCAGTATCGCGGGAAGAAACTGTTGATCGTGAACACCGCTTCGAAGTGCGGCAAGACCCCGCAATACGCTGGCTTGGAAAAGCTTCACGAGCAATACCAAAACAAGGTTTCCATACTTGGTTTTCCGGCTAACAATTTTCTGTGGCAGGAGCCAGGTTCCAATCAGGAGATTGCGGAATTCTGTGAGCGTAATTACGGTGTGAAGTTTCAGATGTTTGAGAAGATTTCCGTCAAGGGATCCGATCAACATCCGCTCTATCAATGGCTTCAGTCGAAAACCGGCCACAAACCCGACTGGAATTTTGCCAAGTATCTCGTGAGCGAAGACGGCACGCGGGTGACTTTTTTTAAGTCGTCTGTTCAACCGTTAGATGATCAACTGGTCTCGCTGATCATACAACCGTGATGCTGAAGCACCTGGTATCGGCCAAAATCTGGTCGCTGGATGTGGGTCTTCTTGTTTTACGGGCCAGCTGTGGTCTTATGGCTACACACGGGTGGAGTAAGTTCATTCATTTTGCCGAGCGTTGTGCCAAGTGGCCCGATCCATTTCACGTTACCCCGGTCGTTTCTCTGGGCCTCACCGTTTTTGCCGAGTTGGTGTGCACGCTGCTGGTCGTGGTGGGACTTTACACCCGCCTGGCACTCGTCCCCTTGACCATTTGCATGGCTGTGGCGGTATTCATCATTCATGGCGATGACCCTTTTGGTGATAAAGAACACGCTCTTTTGTTTTTGCTGCCCTATCTCGCCCTGATGTTCACCGGGCCGGGCAAGTATTCCCTCGATCGGCTCATCCGCAAAGCGTAGCCGGTTTCACCCCCAAAAAACTCCGGGTTCACCGACTTTTTGCGCCCAGCCGCCTTTTCGGGCTGTCGGCAACCCTTCCGGAGCCGTTATTTTGGGTATAAATCGAACGCATATGGGCGAGCAACGCAACAAATTGAGTAACAGCTTCTGGGTAGGGGCAATTATTCTTGGTATTGGCAGTTTTCTATTGTTGGATAAACTTGATCTGCTGGATTTTCCGCGGTGGCTGTTTTCGTGGAAAGTATTCCTGATCGTAGTGGGTGTTGTCATTGGGGTGAACAGGCGGTTTGAAGGAATCGGGTGGTTGGCCTTGATCCTGGTGGGGTCCTTCTTTTTGCTGGAGGATATCTTTTTCGATTGGGATTTGCGCAGGTACTTCTTGCCGATTGCCATTATAGCCGTGGGCCTGATCATTCTTACCCGCGCGGTTGCCGGAAGCGGGGTGCGCGAAGCACGTAAGTCGGCCATGAATTCCGATGGGATTGTGGCCACCGATGAAGGCGGTGATGATTACTTCGATCTGGTAGCCGTGTTTGGGGCCATCAAGCGCAAAGTGTTCTCCAAGATGTTCCGCGGAGGAAAAGTTTCGTCCGTTTTCAGTGGTGTGGACATTGACTTGTCGCAGGCCGATATGAACGGCACGGTGCTGATTGATGTGGTGTGTATTTTTGGCGGCATCAAACTGATTGTGCCTTCAAACTGGGAAACTAAAAATGATGTGACCGCCATTATGGGTGGGGTAGAGGATAAGCGCACTTCCCTGGGCACTACGCTAACCAAAAAGATTGTGCTGACCGGTTTCGTTATGTTTGGCGGGGTGGATATTAAAAGCTACGTGTAAGAATGAAAGCGGCAACCCGTTTGCCGCTTTCTGTTAAAATCTTCTGTTAACTCCCATTCGCCATGTTAACCTGGTATCTGATAAAACTGATTTACTTCGCGGGCGGTGAAACCATCGGCAGCGAAGCGAAGTTTGAAGAGCGGTGCATGATGTTGCAAGCCGATGAGGCCGGCTGGGCGCGCGAGAAGGCGGTGGTGCTGGCCCGGCTGCAGGAGCATTCGATGTCTGCACGGTTTGTGCGGGTGAGCGAGGTGGTAGCCCTCACCGAATATGAAGGCGCATGCCTGATGGCACCTTCTACTTTACCGGTCTCCGTATTTGTTGAAGGCCGCGCAGCCCGGTAAATTACAGCGCATGTCACTTCTGTCTTCCCGCGCGGTGCCCCGCAAGACGCTAATCGTAGTCTCAGTTGCCTTTGCCTGGTGGCTGGTGCAAGCTATGCTCACCTACCCGTTCCTGTCCTCGTTCGAGGTGGCAGCCTGGGACTCGGCTGCGTTTGGCGGCACACTGGCCATTGTAGCGCTGGCCGCGCACAACCTGCTGTTTCGCTACATTCCCGAATATGGCAAATATGGTTTTGCCGTGGGGTTAAGTGCGGGCGCTGCCTGGCTGAGCGTTTGGGTGGCCCGGCAGGCCATCGATCCCTGGGTAACCGATGCAGGGTATGCCGCCTTCCTGGATGAGGGGGAGTACCTCCGCCTGGCGGTGCATTTTTTGTGGATGATGGGCATCACCCTCATAAGCCTGATGGCCGATGATGTGAACCGGAAGAGGGAGGAAGTGCAACAGGAAGCCGATGTGAAGTCGTTTGTGCGCGAAGCTGAGCTTCAGAAGCTGCAGTTGCAGTTGCAGCCTCACTTTCTGTTCAACAGTTTAAATTCCATCACTGCCCTGATCCTGTTCGATACGGAAAAGGCACGCGAAATGATCGGCCAGTTGTCGGATTTTTTGCGCGCCACCCTGAAGCGGGCTGATGAACAGTGGATTTCGCTGGAGGAAGAATTCCAATACATCAACCTGTATTTATCAATTGAGAAGGTGCGCTTTGGTCATCGCCTGCACGTGGAGGCCGATCTGGATGAGCAACTCAAGATTTGGTTGATTCCACCGCTCATTCTTCAACCGCTGGTCGAGAATGCCATCAAGTTTGGCCTGTATGGAACAACTGATCAGGTGAAAATCACGATGATCACTTCGCGCATGGAAGATCATTTAGCCATCCGGATTTCCAATCCTTTTGATGCCGATGCCCAGCCGGCCAGCGGCACCGGATTTGGATTGCAGGGGCTCAAGCGCAGACTCTATCTTTTGTATGCCCGCAACGATTTGCTGCAAACGCGCACAGAAGGAAATCAATTCATTGTTCAGTTAACCCTGCCCGAAAAATATGAAGGTAATCTTAATTGATGACGAGCCGCTGGCCCGGGCGGTAATCCAAGCCCACTTGCGCAAGTTCCCTGAACTGGAGGTAGTGGCCGAGTGTGGTGATGGCTTTGAGGGTGTGAAAGCCATTCAGCAATTTCAGCCCGATTTGGTTTTTCTTGATATCCAGATGCCAAAAATTAATGGCTTTGAGATGCTGGAATTGGTGGAGTCCAAACCATCGGTCATTTTTGTGACTGCCTATGATACCTACGCCATTCAGGCTTTTGAGGCCAATGCAGTCGATTACCTCCTCAAACCGGTGTCGGAGGAGCGTTTTCATCAGGCTTTGCTGAAGTGGAAGGCGCACATGACCTTGCCGCCCCCGGCAGGGGTCGACCAGGTGCTGGAGTCAATGGCCAAAACCTCACCGCAACAACAGCGTGTGGTGGTCAAGACCGGCAGCAAGGTGAAAATTATTCCCCTGCACGAGGTGCTCTACTTTGAAGCCGATGATGATTACGTGAAGGTGATCACGGCCGAGGGGGCGTTTCTCAAGAACAAAACCATGGGCTTCTATGAAAATTCGCTCGACCCACAGCAGTTTGTCCGGATACACCGGTCATACATTGTGCAGGTGAACCAGATCACGCGGATTGAGCCCTATCAAAAAGAAACGCACATGGCGGTGCTGCGCAGTGGTGTGTCGCTGCCGGTAAGTAAAACCGGCTACGTCAAGTTGAAGGGAATTTTGGGCGTGTAGCGGCTGCTTACCCCTATATTTGCGTCCGGTATGATGAAGCATTGGATGGAAGCCTTTCGGCTTCGCACGTTACCTTTGTCACTGGCGTGCATCGGCATGGGAAGTTTTCTGGCGGCAGCCGAAGGCCGGTTTCAATGGAGCCTATTCGGGCTGGCGTGTTTAACCACCATTTTCCTCCAGGTACTCTCCAATTTGGCGAACGACTATGGTGACTCCATTCACGGAGCTGACCATGCCGAGCGCCTTGGGCCGAAGCGGGCAGTGCAATCGGGAAAAATTTCTTCGGAGGCCATGCGCAGGGCAGTTGTTCTATTCGCGGGTGCAAGTTTCCTGTCGGGTTGCCTGTTGCTTTACATGGCGTTTGGGTTCAACTGGCAATTTCTTGGATTTTTTCTGGGGCTTGGCTTGCTCAGTATTCTGGCGGCTGTGGGCTACACGGTGGGCAGGAAGCCTTACGGTTACCTCGGTTTGGGCGATCTCTCCGTATTTCTTTTTTTTGGGCTGGTCGGGGTAATGGGTACCTACTTTCTGTTCACCCGCGAGTTTAATGCGGGCATGATTTGGCCGGCCATGAGTTGCGGCTTTTTTTCCATTGCCGTGCTCAACATCAATAATATCCGGGATATAGAGAGCGATCGCCAGGCGGGAAAATTCTCAATTCCGGTGCGGGTTGGCAAACGTTGGGCGGTGCGCTACCATATTTTTTTGCTAGCGGCCGGATTACTGAGTGCAGTCATTTATACGCTAGGTCATTTTACCAGCGGCTGGGAATTTATTTTTTTGGCGATTACACCTTTGCTGGTGGTCAATGGCCGGGCGGCAGCAAATTACACGCCCCCGCGTCTCGACCCTTACCTCAGGCAAATGGCGCTTACCACGCTCTTGTTTGTTGTCCTTTTTGGTGGTGCGCAACTGCTTTTCTAATGAACTATTTTTTCTTTTTCGGATGTAGATTTCGCGTATCTTAGCGGGAACTATGGCGAAGACAGAATTCTCAATCACGTGCAATCTCTGTGAGTACCTGAAGGACTCCCTTTTTAACGGGTTGAATCCGGAGGATCTCGAACACATCAACCTTCATAAAACCTGTATTCATTACCGCAAGGGCCAAAATTTGTTTTACGAAGGCACCCGCCCCATGGGGCTGTATTGCATCAATGGCGGCAAGGTGAAGGTGTTCAAGAATAACGTCCAGGGAAAAGAATACATCATCTACATCGCCAAGCCGGGCGATTTCCTGGGCTATCGGGCTTTGTTGAGCGAAGAATTCTATGGTGCCACCGCCCAGGTGTTGGAAGACGCCAAGATATGTTTCATACCCCGCGACCAGTTTTTTAGTGTTCTTAATCGAAACCCAACATTCATGCGCAAGGTGATTAAGGCCGTTTGCCATGAAATGGGGATTATGGAAGAGCGCCTGGCCGAGTTGGCGCACAAATCGGTACGCGAGCGCCTGGCTGCCAACCTGCTCATGCTGAAAGAAACCTACGGCATGGAGGGTGAAGGCAGTTCACTTATCGACCTGGCGCTTTCGCGCGAAGATCTGGCCAGCATCGTGGGTACAGCCACCGAGACGGTGATTCGTCTGCTCTCGGAATTCAAATCAGACGGATTGATTTCGTTTGAAGGTAAAAAAATTCGTGTTATAGACCCAAAAAAGTTAGCCAAGCAGGCCGATCTCATCGTGGCCTGACCCCTCGAACCCGGCTTTTCCTCTTTTTCGGCTGACAAAAGTCATGTTTTGCTTTGATGGCTATCATGAGGTTGCCGTCAGTTCGGGTCTACTTTTGACCAAAACAAACAGGTTATGAAACGTATATTGGTTCCCTGCGATTTTTCGGATCCGGCAGTTCAGGCTTTTAAACTGGCAGCTGAGATTGCGCGCGAAAATCATGAAGAAGTACTGCTGCTCAACGTAGTTGAGTTGCCGGTTTTACACGATTCCGTCATGATGCCTACACTTTCGTTTGAAGAAGCTTTTTTAAAAGAAGTTCGTGAACGGGCTTTAGAGCATTTCAAAACCATGAAGGAAAAGTGGGGTAAAGACGTGAAATTGGATTACCGGGTAGAGTACGGAGCCACGGCACCAACCATCCGTCAATTCATTGATGACGAGAAAATTGACCTGGTGATTATGGGTACCCATGGCGCATCCGGCATGAAAGAATTGTTCCTGGGTTCGAATGCTGAAAAAATTGTGCGGTCGTCACCCGTGCCGGTGCTTACGATCAAAAAGCACACTCCGCTCACCTCAATCAAGAATATTGTTTTTCCTACGTTGCCCAATACTGAGAATGAAGATCTGCTCAACCACGTGAAGGACTTACAGAATTTTTTTAAGGCTAAACTGCATGTGTTGTATGTAAATACCCCTGCGCTGTTTACGCGCGATACAATTACCCATCGGCAAATGAAAGAATTCGCCCACCGGTATTTGCTCAAAGATTACACACTCAATGTCTACAACGATCTGAGTGAAGAAGAAGGTGTCCGAAACTTTACTACCGAGATCAAAGGCGATTTGATTGCGATGACTACCCACGGGCGTAAAGGCTTGGCCCATGTTCTGAGCGGCAGCATAGCCGAAGATGTGGTCAATCATGTCGAATGTCCGATCTGGACGTATAAACTGAAGGGGAAATGAAAAACATTTTGATTCCAGTCGACTGGCAGGCGCAGGATGTACACCTGGCGGATTATGCCAAAGCGTTCGAACACATTGATAACAAGAAGTTCTCGGCCTTCTTTTTAGAGGACTTTCTGCAGCACAGCGAACCCGAAACTGCGGCTGCGGAAGCCGATCGGCTTGATTTTCGTTTCGAGATGGAGAAGGAGGCGCGGGCGCTCGATGTTGACCTCCAGTTTTTGACTAACACCCAAAACCAGATTGCGCTTCGTTTTCAAACACGATTTGCCGACCTGTTAACCATCCAGGCCAGCGAAAAATCATGGCGCGAGCGGGCGCATGAGCTGCCCCCCGGGTTTTTGGAGAACATGGGTTGTTCGGTTATGGTTACACCTGGACTTACCCACCGGTTTAACGAGATCATCGTGTCATTCGATCCGGATTTTTCTGCACTGGCTGCGTTGAAAATGTTCCTTGCGTTGTATGGAAAAATATCACGCGAAAAGTCAATGACCGTGATCACGGTGATTTCACACGATGAGTCAAACATCGTGACCGAGAAGTGTCTGATCGAATTTCTGCAAAAATACTTTAGTAACGTAGGCACATTGCCGGTTCACCAGCGCAGTCTGGTGCCCGTGCTGGATAGCCTGGTGAGCGCAGCAGACGCGCCCCTGCTGCTCATGGGCAAGTCGGCCACGCACTTCCTGAACAACAGCGATCGGATGGAAGGATTGATTCGAAAGAAAGGATCGTTGTTTTATTCGGTGTAGCCGGCCTGTATGCGTCAGTACCCCCCGGCAGATATACTGGTTTCCTGTTTTCATTGCGGCCAGCCCTGCAATAACGCCCCGATTGAGCGCGAGGGCCATGCCTTTTGTTGCCCGGGGTGTGTCACGGTTTTCGAAATACTGAACGAGAACAACCTGTGCGAATACTACTCGTTCAGCGATCGCCCCGGTATCAATCGAAAGGAGGTCAACCGCGAGTCGTACGCCTACCTCGATGAGGCGGCCATTCAACAGCGTCTGGTGGCATTCAAGTCTGATCAGTTCACGCGGGTTGAGTTTTTCATACCAGCCATTCACTGTATCTCCTGCATCTGGTTGCTGGAAAATCTGCAACGCCTCCATTCCGGTGTTATCAAGTCGCAAGTCAACTTCTCGCGTAAGCGGGTGACCATTGATTTTCGTCTGGGCGCGTTGGCTCTTAGTGAACTGGCAGCCCTGCTGGACTCAGTGGGTTATTCACCCCAGATTAGTCTCAGCGAAGAAAAAAAGCAGACGCGCTCATCACCCGCGCTGGTGATGAAGTTGGCTGTGGCCGGTTTTACCTTCGGGAATATCATGTTGTTGAGTTTTCCGGAATACCTCGGGCTGGAGGGCACGGAGAGTGATTTGAAGCTTTTGTTCTCCTATCTCAACCTGGCGTTGGCCGTACCCGTTACGTTTTACAGCGGGCAAGAGTATTTCACCAATGCCTGGCATAGTTTCCGGCAACGCCAAATCAACATCGATGTTCCCATTGCAATAGGCCTGGCGGCCTTGTTCTTTCGCAGTGCGTACGATATTCTTTCGCAGACCGGTCCAGGTTATCTGGATTCATTGGCAGGTTTGGTCTTCTTTCTGCTGATCGGCCGGTGGTTTCAAGGAAAGACGTACGAAAGTCTGGCATTTGATCGGGATTTTAAATCCTATTTCCCGTTGGCCGTTCAGCGCAAAGCCGGAACCGATTGGAAGCCGGTAGTCATTTATGAACTTGAAAAAGGCGATACGATTCGTGTGCGAAACTGGGAGGTGGTGCCGGCCGATTGTATGTTGCTATCAGCCGAGGCGCTTTTGGATTACAGTTTTGTCACAGGTGAATCAAAGCCGGTGCTGGCAAAAGCCGGGGAGTGGGTGTATGCGGGGGGCCGCCTGATTGGCCAGCCCGTGGACATGGTGGTCGAGAAGAAGACCTCGCAAAGCCACCTCACCAGCCTGTGGAATAATGAAATATTTCGAAAACCGGACGAGAGCCGTTACCGGAAGATCATTGATCGGGCCGCCCGCAGATTTACCTGGGTGGTGCTCGTGATTGCCGTCATCACGGCCGTGTACTGGTATTGGGCCGATTCGGCCCAGATGTGGCTGATTATTACGGCCGTGCTGATGGTGGCCTGCCCCTGCGCGTTGGCGCTGGCGGCACCCTTTACCTATGGTAACATGCTGCGGGTTATGGGGCGCAACGGTTTTTATCTCAAGAATGCCGATGTGATCGAGCGCATGGCCGCGATTGATACTGTGGTGTTTGATAAAACCGGTACGGTTACACACGGCTCTGCCCACCCGGAGTTTATCGGAGCGCTGGAGGATGACGAGTTAGCGTGGGTGAAGCGCATGACAGAGTCATCGACTCACCCGCTCAGCAATCTGATTGCGCGTTCACTCAAGATAAACAGCTCGGGCGAGTTGCGTGAATTTACCGAGCGGCCTGGCAAGGGCATGCAGGCGCTGATCAGCGGCCGTGCGGTTAAAGTTGGCTCTGCCGATTTTGTCGGATTTAACGGTAACCTGTCTGATTTGTCAAGCAAAGTTTTCGTAGCCATCGATGATGAAGTGCGCGGCTACTTCCGCTTGAAAACTACCCTGCGCACCGGTATGAGAGAACTACTGGGCTCAATGGCGCCACGCGGGCTCTTTTTGCTTTCGGGCGATGGGGAAGGTGATCGCCAGGGTATGGCCGATGTATTCCCGAAGGACGCTGCGCTGCATTTTAATCAAAGTCCACACGACAAAATGAACTTTATCCGACAACGGCAGGAGCAGCACCACAAGGTGATGATGCTGGGCGATGGCCTCAACGACAGTGGTGCGCTGAAGCAAAGCGATGTGGGTGTGGCGGTTACCGATGATACGGGCGTGTTTACACCCGCCTGCGATGGTATTCTGGAGGGGCGGCAGTTGCCGCACCTCAATCGTTTTTTAAAATTGAGCCGGGCAGCCACCACCATTCTGAAAGTGGGCTTCGGAATTTCCTTTTTCTATAATGTGATTGCGCTCTCTTTCGCTGTAAGCGGCCACCTGACGCCCCTCACAGCCGCGATACTCATGCCAATTTCCAGTGTTAGTGTGGTTGGTTTTTCTACCTTAGCTGTGAATTGGGTAGCCCGTAAAATTCTGACATCATGAATATCATCATTGCCCTGATTTGCGTAAGCCTCACCGTTGCCGTGGTTTTTCTGGGGGCTTTTTTGTGGAGTATGAAAAGTGGGCAGTTTGACGATACCTACGGGCCCTCGGTGCGCATGCTGTTTGAGGATAAGAAAGGGGACGTCAAAAAGTGATGGCACCGCCAGTTGTGGTTGCTTCTATCCGTTTTGGCAGTGCCGCCAGGCGCGAGTTGAAATAACGCTGCTCGGCCTGTGAGGCCGAGTATTGAATCGCTCGTTCAAAACTTGTTTTGGTACCTTCGCGGCAGTGCCTTATTTCAGCGATATTCCGGCAAGGCCATTTTTTCCACCTGTTTTCCGCACTGGGACACCCAAGGCTTTTCATTTCCAATTAAAGATTGTGGCGAGGTACTTTTGTTCGTCTGTTTTGATCAGCAAAGTGGTAATGGTTTGTTTGGATTGGGGCAGCCGGGCTGTGATAGAAAAAATGAAGGATGCGATTTCAATGGCCTTGGTTGCGCTGATGGCTGCATTCCGTTCTTTTAGCTGCCGTTCGAGTTCTTTGTACACTTTGTAGGCCACGAAGGTCAGGCAAATGTGCGCCTCAATGCGCCTGGGCAGTCGGTGGCAGATGGGTCTTATCTTCAACTCTGTTTTGCTCACCCTGAATGCCCTTTCAATTTGCCACAGTTGGTTGTAGTTGTCAATGATGTCATCGACTGGTAAGGAGCTGTTAGTGTAGAAGCCTTTTAAACCGTCCCACACCGTATCTTTTTTGTACTTCTCATAATCAATGGACACGGTGATCCTGCCCGACAGTTTCAGGTACTTGTTGTAGCCTTTGTTGTTGATGCTACTTTTGGTGAGCTTACCTTGGCGTATAAGCTTTTCCAAACGCCTGAGGCCACGCTCGCGGTTGGCAGCATCTTTCGTTGCGCGTTTGTGCGAATAGCTCACCACAAGCCTCAGGCCGGCCTGCTTGGGGAATATTTTGGTGTTCCCGTTTTTATAGGTATGCGCCAGGATCTGTTTTTGGATCGCATGGGTTTCATTTTTAATCCTTGCCCCGATGATGAACTCATATTTTTTTAATCGAAGTTGTTCAATGTTGTTGCTCGACAGCAGACCGGCATCGGCCACCACTACTAATGTATCAAGTTGATATTTTGGTTTGAACGCATCGATGAGGGGCAACAGCGTGTGGCCTTCAAATTTTTTGCCGTCAAACACATCATAGGCCAGCGGATATCCGCCCTTGCTCACCAATAGCCCCAGCACAATTTGAGGGTTCTGGTGTTTACCTTCTTTGCTGAAGCCTGTTTGCCGAAACTCGTCTTCCTGCTCAATCTCAAAGTACAAGGTGGTCACATCGTAAAAAACGATATGCGGCTCGCCTCCCAAAATCTTTAGGGTGTGTGCATAACTGATCTGTTGTACCAATTCCTTTTGCGTGCTGTGGAGCCTGTCCAGATACCGGTATACTTTATCCCAGAATTGTCATTAGAAAGTAAAACTCAATGGTGTCGTAAAGGAATTGACATTCATCCAGAGTCCTGTAAACCATTCCCTTCGTTTCATGGCCAACGATAGTTTAAGGATTCTTTG
>Ga0068876_10000862_pt1 | contig 24176 bp, 24 predicted proteins | sample NOAtaG_6_FD_66442 | JGI IMG/M metagenome (GOLD analysis project Ga0068876, IMG submission 66442) | Freshwater lake microbial communities from Lake Erie, under a cyanobacterial bloom - NOAA_Erie_Diel5S_2200h metaG | ecosystem: Environmental > Aquatic > Freshwater > Lake | place: USA: Ohio, Lake...
AACGCGAAAGCCAAGGACATCGGCAGGCAACGGCGAAAGATTCTGCTAGTCTCTGGTACTAAAGGATCGGCCTGGATGACGTTGGCGAAGCCAAACGTCAACAGGCCCTAGACCTTCCTCGACAAGCCACTTCCAAAATACTATGAGTGACATTTGCACGTAGCGGGCTTTGGTCTCAGACAGGCCAGCCGTTTCAAGCAACCACAACCCCAGCCGCCTGGAATGGTTCTGATAGTCCTGCAGCACCCTCACCTTACAAACATGATGGAAGTAGGGTAGGGCGTATTCAAGGAGATTGCTGCGATGAATCTGGACTGTGATGGACTTGCGGGCTTGGTCGGTCTTTAGGTAGGCGCAAAACCTATCGACGAGTCGCAAAGCATCGGCATCGACAGAGACAAGGTCAGGTCTGGACGCAATGACCCTGGATAGGGCCTCGTGTCGTTTGACCACTGTTCGATGACGTCATCTGGCTCGTGGTCGAGGTGTTTAGTCTTGTGACGGGGTACGGACTTTTGCAATTGGGCATCGGCGTCGTAGTAGTAAACCATGACGCGTCCATCAGGCTGCCTGTTCCAAAACATGTCGGGGTGGCCTCTCTAACGATTCTAACGCTAGAAGTTAATTTTGAGGCTTGTGCAGGTAGGTCTAAGTCGGTGTAATCAGAGCGGAGAGAGTGGGATTCGAACCCACGAGCAGGTCACCCCGCTACTTGATTTCGAGTCAAGCTCCTTCGGCCACTCGGACACCTCTCCAGCGTCCGAAGATATTAGCGAAAGAGACGAAAAAAGAAAAGCCCCATCCTGGGGCTCGACTCACATTTCTTGAGGGTAATGAGGTCAAAAAGACAATCAAAGCACGCCGCGGCGCTTCTGGTCTCTTTCGATGGCTCGGAAAAGGGCGCCAAAGTTACCTTCCCCGAATCCTAAGTGCAGGTTGCGCTGGATGAACTCGAAGAAAATCGGTCCGATCACGTTCTCCGTGAAGATCTGAATCAGGTACCCTTTCTCATCCCCATCGACCAAGAGGTTGTAGTCCCGGATCTTTTGCTGGTCTTCTTTGACGTTAGGTATCCGTTTGAAAACGTTATCATAGTAGTCAGCATCGATATCGAGGGTCTTCAGACCTTCGACTTTCATCTTGTCCATAACGTCCAGGATATTGGCACAGAGGAGGGCTATATGCTGAATGCCCTGACCCTTATACTCACGGAGGTATTCGTTAATCTGCGATTTTTCCTCGGTTCCTTCGTTAATTGGAATACAGAACGATCCGCAGGGCGAACGAAGAGCGTAGGAAAGAAGACCCGTTTCCTGGCCACGGATATCAAAGTAGCGAACTTCCTCGAATCCAAAGACATCCTTGTAAAATCGAGCCAGAGGCTCAAGCTCGCCCTTGTAAACATTGTTCGTAAGATGATCCACCAAGGCGAAGCCCTTAGACGGCACGAGATCTGGCTGCTCAAGATCAACAAAGTCAAGCAAATCCCAGCGATTTTTAGCTTGGTAATTGTCGATGAAGTATATCAAACTATCTCCGACACCATAGATAGCTGGTACTTCATGATCGCGTGCCGTAGCAGGACGAGCGCCGCGCTGAATAGCGATTTCGAAGGCCTTCTTCGCATCTTTCACCCGCCAGCCAGTGGAGCAAGCCGAGGGACCGTGCTGCTTGTGGAAGGAAGCCGCAAATGAGCCGGGCTCCTGATTGATCAGGAAGTGAATATCGTTTTGTCGATAGTAATCAATTTTCTTGGATTGATGACGCTTAACGCGGGAAAAACCAAGCTTCCTAAAGAGCGCGTGCAACTTGTCCGGTTCAGGGCTGCTGAACTCGATGAAATCAAAGCCCGTGATGCCTACGTAATTGTTCGCCATGTTGAACTCCTTCAATATCCTCGTTCGCGCATCTGTTGCCGAAAATTCTCGATCACGACATCAGGCATGCGGATGGGGCGATTTTGGCTATTAAGAACCACTATGGAAACTTTACCTGCAACCGCGAGACGCTTTTCTTCAGCTGTTTTGACGAAAGCTTCTTGGACGAAATGGATCGCAGGTGATCGCGAATACTCCCCCCGGGTCTCAACTAGGAGTCGATCACCGTGGCGAGCTGGAAACTTGTATTCTAGTTCGGCCTTGCTCACGACGAAATGCACCCCGTCTTGGGTGTAGAGCCTCCGCAGAAAGTCGATCCCCAGGAGATGCTCTCGGGCGCGCTCAAAAAATTTCAAATAGTTAGCATGGTAAACGAATCCTGAAAGATCCGTATCTTCATAGTAAATGGGGAGCTCGTGGCTCCCCATAACCTGTCCTTTGTCTTTAGAGTCCAAGGTATTTCCCATAAAGCAGCGCGAGATCTTGCTTCCGATGGTCGGGAATCAGCTCTCGCGCGGTCATGATTGCAAACTTTCCGGCCTCGAAGATGCGACTGGTATGGTGCTCGGGACACTGCCGAATATAGGCCTTCACAATGGCGTTTGCATGGGTAGCATTTGCCTTCAATACAGCCAATACAGCTTCGACACTGACGTCTTCCTCATGCTCATGCCAACAATCATAGTCGGTGGCCAACGCAAGCATGCCGTAGCAGATCTCAGCCTCACGGGCTAACTTCGCCTCGGGAATGCCCGTCATACCGATGACAGAAGGCTCCAACGCATCTCGATACTGGCAGGATTCTGCGCGAGTCGAGAATTGGGGGCCCTCGATACACACATAAGCCCCCCCTTCGTGCACCCTCTCGGTCACCGATCGAGCCGCTGCTGCGATCCATGCACAGGTGTCAAGGCAGAAGGGATCGGCGAATTCCACATGTCCCACGATACCCTCGCCAAAAAATGTCGAGGGTCGGATACCCTTGGTTCGGTCGTAAATCTGATTCGGCACGACCATGTCACCGGGCCGAATAAATTCCTTCATGATGCCGACCGCGCTGACCGCAAGGATATTGGTCACCCCGAGGGACTTCAAGGCGTAGATATTCGCGCGATAGGGAACTTCGGAGGGAAGATACCGATGCCCCTTGCCATGTCGCGGCAAGAAGAAGACCGTGCGTCCTTCGACACACGCTTCCACGATGGCATCGGAGGGAGCCCCGAAGGGGGTGGAGAGCACATGCTCTTTCACCACCTCCACACCCGCCATCTGGTAGATGCCGGATCCGCCGATGACGCCGATCGTAACAGGCAGGGTCAAGGTCATGGCTTACTTCCTCTGGTTAAATTTGGCCAGCAGATCGTCCATCGTGTACTGGGGCTGCTTGGATTTTCCTGCTGCTGCTGCTGCGACGGGTTGCTGCTGGGGTCGGCTGTCCGTCCGATGCTTCAAAGGCCCGCTGCCCTTGCTGCCACCCGGTTGGGGCCCACGAGCTTGCGGATTGATCGAGGGCCGCGCACCGTCAGGCCTTGTCGGCAAGGGGTTGGCGGCTGGAGCCTTGGTGCCCTGGGCCTGCAGTCTACGACTGAGTCCGATCCGACGGCGCTGCAAATCCACTTCGATGACTCGGACTTCCACGACATCACCAACGGATACGACCTTCGAAGGGTCGTCGACAAATTGGTCGGACAGCTCACTGATGTGAATCAACCCGTCCTGGTGCACACCGATGTCAACGAAGGCTCCGAAATTGGTCACGTTCGTAACAGTGCCCGGCAGAATCATCCCGACCTTAAGGTCCTCGATTTCCGAGACATCGTCCGAATACATCAGACGCGCCCCATCCTCACGGGGGTCACGACCCGGCTTGATCAACTCCGCGGTGATATCCTTCAGGGTCGGCATACCCACGCGCTCGGTGACGTACTTTTCAATTGGAATTGTCTCTACGAGGGCACGGTTCGAAATGATCTCGGTCAAAGGTTTACGGAGATCCTTCGCGATCTGCTCGACGATTTCGTAAGCCTCAGGGTGAACGGCCGAGTTGTCCAAGGGATTTTCGGATTCGGGAACACGAAGGAAGCCGATCGCTTGTTGGAAGACCTTAGGTCCTAGGCCTGATACTTCAAGCAAATCCTTCCGGGTCATGAATTTACCGTCACGATCACGCTTGGCTACGATGTTCTTTGCTAAGGTCCCGCCAATCCCTGAGACATAGCTCAGAAGTTTGTAGCTAGCTGTGTTGAGATTCACGCCGACGCGGTTGACGCAACTTTCGACGACCTCTTCCAGACTGGTTTTGAGCTTGGTGACGTTTACATCGTGTTGGTACTGACCCACACCGATCGAGCGAGGATCGATCTTCACGAGCTCCGCGAGAGGATCCTGCAGACGACGGGCGATACTTACAGCGCTCCGGATCGTCGGATCGAGATCCGGAAACTCTTCCCGCGCGATGTCCATGGTGGAATAAACCGAAGCACCGGCTTCGTTCACGACGAGACGTTTCACTTCCTTCAGTTCGTTCTCTTTGAGAACCGTAGCGATCAGCCGCATGATCTCGCGGCTACCGGTACCGTTACCCACCGCGACATAACGAACGTCGTAGGTCTTGATCAGTCGCAGAATCTCTTCCTTGGCCCGTGCCGTCTTGTTGGTTTCTTTGTCGCCGAGATCGGTCATCAAGGTGGTGTGGGTCAGAAGTTTGCCCGTTTCATCCACCACGGCGAACTTGGATCCTGTCCGTAGCCCCGGGTCGACACCCAAGACGGTTTTCCCAGGGATTGGCGGCAGGAGCAGCAGGTTGCGCAGGTTATCCGAGAAGACGCGGATCGCTTCGGTCTCAGCTGTTTGTTTGAGCTGAAGTCGCAATTCGGTTTCGATCGAGGGGCTGATCAGGCGTTTGTAGGCATCCTCGATGATTCCATCAACCCAAGCACGGACTTCAGACGTCATCGCCCGGCTGCCGATGACGGTATCTTTGAGTTCTCGTACAATCCGTTCCAGATCAACGTCGATGGCTACTTTCAGAACCTTTTCTGCTTCGCCACGGCGGACCGCCATCACACGGTGTGAGGCAGCTTTGGAGATTGGTTCACGATAGTCGAAGTAATTTTGGTACTTCGACGGATCGGTCTTCTTGCTTTTCTTTTCCTTAGCAGCGGCTCCGGTCGCGCCACTCGTGGCACTGGTGTTGGGGAGGGCGAGTTCGTCAGCCTCAGTCGTTTCAATCTTTTTCGAGACCAAGACACCCGTGTCTTGAGAAATTTGCCGCACCAAGGCCCGATTTTCTGCTGTTTCCGAGATACGTTCGGCATAGATGTCGGCTGCCCCGGCCAGGGCCGCTTTCTCGTCGGCGACTTTAAGAGCAGGATCGATGGTGCTATCAGCAGGTGTCACGAAAGATTTAGCGGTAGCGAGCAGATCTCGCAATGCACCCGCCTCAGCCAGAATTTTCTCCAAGAGGGGTTCGAGGCCTTTTTCCTTCGCAACCTGGGCTCGTGTCCGACGCTTCGGTTTGAAAGGCAGGTACAAGTCCTCGAGCTCCTGCTTGGTCTCACACCTTTCGAACTTGGCTTTGAGCTCGGGGAACTTAGCCTGGAGCTCTGGACTCTTTTGACAATGCTCCTCGACGACCTTCAAGTATTTCACCTTATTGGTCTCGAGCTCGGTCAGATAATTGAAGCGGTCTCGAATATCCCTTAGGGCGACCTCGTCCAGGCTGCCAGTCATTTCCTTACGGTAACGGGCGACGAAAGGAATGGTACACTCCTCGTCGAACATAAGTTTCACAGAGTTGTGGACCTGAAATTCCTTCAGGCTGAGCTCAACTGCAATTTTCGGGATAAGATTTACCATGAGAACCGCTCCAATGGATGCGTATTAGCAGATTTCGCTGGCTGCGAAGAAGAACGCGATTTCTTCCTTTGCAGCTTCGAGTGAATCCGAACCGTGAACCGTGTTTTCACCGATTGACAGTGCGAACGACTTGCGAATAGTTCCCTCTGCAGCTTGAGCCGGATTCGTGGCGCCCATGATATCACGGTTGCGCAGAACGACGTTCTCACCTTCGAGGACCATGACCACGACTGGACTGCGGGTCATGAATTCAACCAATTCACCGAAGAAAGGCCGAGCCTTGTGGACCGCGTAAAACTTTTCTGCTTGCGCGCGGGACAGCTGCAATTTCTTAACTGCAGCGATCTTGATACCTTTGTCTTCGAACTTGCTGATAACCTTGCCTACCAGATTCCGTTCAACACCGTCGGGCTTGATGATAGAAAGCGTACGTTCCAAAGTATACTCCTGTTATGCATGGTCCGACCACGCGCGCCTCGTGGACCCATTTGTCCAATCCGGCTATTTGTCCTAGCGAAACGCTCGGCGCCTCGGGTCGATGGACCCTAAATATAGAAAAAAAGCGCTTACAAGGATACTTGAACGATAAAAATTGGCAAGGAATGGGGCGTCGAGGGAGGGTGAATTCTGGGACCTGATGACGCAGATAGGTTAAAGGGCGTCCTAGAGACGCTCTTTTGAGTGATCAGACGGTGTCAATCAAGCCGGATAAGCTCTAGTAACACATCAGACGGCCTTCTATCTTGACGACGCGGGAGCCACCCGTCTTGTAGCATTTCAATACGGCCCGTTTGTATTCCTGCTCTTCCGAGGCGTTGATGGGTTCGGAGCCGCCCTCGTTACCGACGATACCCGGCCCCGAGCTGCTGGCACAGGCGCTCAGACCCAAACTGATAGCTAGGGAGAAGCTTGCGATGAAGCGCTTCATGGAGTGATCCTCTTCCTCGTCACTATTGCTACGTTATTCCAATGGTAGCACGAGAGGAGGAAGGGCGAGTCGGCAAGACTTACTCAGCTTTGATAAGCGCTAGGAGTTGCCCTACCCCGACTTGCTGCCCTGGGGCGACGTGTAATTCTGCGATTCGACCACCATTTTTGGCAAAAAGTTTGTTTTCCATCTTCATCGCCTCGATCACGAGCAGCTCTTGACCCCGCTCGACAATCTGTCCTTCGCTCACTTGCACCTTCAAGACTTTTCCCACCATAGGCGAGCGTAGGGACTCACCTTGTGCGCCAGCGGCCTGGGTGCGGCCTTCGAGGCCTGGGACGGAGATAGCAAGCTCTCTTTGATAACAGTGCGCCGAGGTAAAGCCACCACCGATATACTCGACGAGCACCGTTGCAAAGGTATCGCCTGGGAAACGGCGGCTGTGGCCGGTCCGGAACTTGATCGGGTACTCTGGCCCGTTGGCCTCGCGGCGGAGAAAGACTGTTCGCAGCAGGGGTTCCCAGCAGAGTTGCCAGGACTCTTGTGTGATCGTAATCCCGCTCCAGACTCCTGGAGTTATGGTATCGGGTAGAATGACTTCGACGTCTTTATTCTTACTCACCCATTTCATTTGGTTTCCCTTCAGTTGTGTCGCGTGGCTTCGAAGCGAGCGCGTTGCTGCCAAAGCGAAGGCGTCTTGGTTTCTTCTGCCGACCGACCATCCGCATGAACCTGAGCCTGAAACGCTACGAGTGCAGGACCAAACGTGGGATCATCGACTGAGGTTTGGAGTTTGGATTCTATATCTTTTTGATAGGTGACAAGGAATCCAGTATCAAACTCACCAGATAAAAAAGCTGGATGCTGCAAGACTACTTCATGAAACTTGGCTGTGGTCGGCACGCCTTCACACTCAAATTCACTGAGCGCACGGCGCATCCTGAGTATCGCCTCCTCCCGCGAGGGACCGTAGCTGATGAACTTAGCTATCATTGAATCGTACTCCGAAGGGACCGTATAGCCTGGATAAATATGAGTATCGACCCGCATTCCAGGACCTGCAGGTACATGCAGGTGACTGATGCGACCCGGAGCTGGCATGAAATCTTGCCCAGGGTCCTCAGCGTTGATCCTGGTCTCAATTGCCCAGCCGCGGATCTGGATATCGTCCTGTTTGAGGCGGAGCTGTTTGGTTGCGGCGACCCGAATCTGCTCTTCGATAAGATCCACGCCGGTGATCATCTCGGTGACAGGGTGTTCCACCTGGATGCGAGTGTTCATCTCCATGAAGTACGCCTTATCCGGAGATTCACAGATGAATTCAACGGTTCCGACACCTTCATAGTGAGCCGCAAGGGCCGCTCGCACTGCAATGGATCCAAGGTGATGTCTTTGCTCTTCGCTAAGGTAGTGGCTTGGGGCCTCTTCGATCAGTTTCTGATGGCGACGCTGGACCGAACAGTCGCGCTCGAAAAGGTGAACGCCGTTCCTACCGTCGCAGAGGACCTGAACCTCGATATGACGAGGGTTGGAGATGTAACGCTCAGCAAAAATGGTCGCGTCCCCAAAGTATGAAAGAGCCTCCCGTTTGCAGGCCTCGTAAGCATCTTGGATCTCTTTGTCTTGACGAATGATGCGCATCCCGCGACCACCACCGCCAGCTGCCGCTTTGAGAATGAGTGGATAACCGATGCGTTTCACCACCGCATGGAGATCATCGAGACTCGACAAAGCGCCATCGCTACCTGGGACCGTGGGCACGCTGTGCTTTTTCATCAGGTCTTTCGCTTGTACCTTGTCACCCATCAGGTGCATCGCTTCGACCGAAGGACCGATAAAGGTCGCACCAATTTCGTTCACAGCCCGACAGAAGTTCGAATTCTCGGAGAGAAAGCCATAACCAGGATGGACAGCTTCTGCACCCGAGCGGCGAATCGCGTCCAGAATCGCCGGAACATTCAAATATGTCTCAGCCGAGGTACGGCCTGGCAGTCGAATGGCTTCGTTGGCATATTTACGATGCTGGCTCAGTGCATCCGCATCCGAGTAGACTGCAACGCTGGGAATACCCAGATCGCGTAGACTTCGCATGATACGCAGGGCGATCTCGCCCCGATTGGCAACCAAGACCTTTTTGAAAAGGGGCTTTTGCATGATGTGATTCCTCGCCGATCAAAGAGGGATATTGCCGTGCTTACGTTTCGGTTGATCCACCCGCTTGGTGCTGCTCGCTTTGAGACCATCAAGCAGATAGCGTCGTGTCTCCTCCGGGAAGATCACAGCGTCGATGTAAGCTCGACGGGCAGCCTCGTAAGGCGTCGCAAACTTAGCAGAATAGGAGGCGACCATCTCCTTCCGAGTTTGATCTGGGTTTGCTGACTTATTGATCTCACTGCGGAAGATAATGTTGCAGGCCCCTTCCGGTCCCATCACGGCGATCTCGGCTTGCGGCCAAGCAAGGTTCAGATCGGCACCAATGTGCTTGGAGTTCATTACATCATAGGCACCGCCGTAGGCTTTCCGGGTTATAACCGTCAGTCTTGGTACCGTTGCTTCACTGAAGGCATAGAGCAGTTTCGCTCCATGGCGAATAATCCCAGCTGTTTCCTGGTCCGTTCCCGGCAGAAAGCCAGGAACGTCGACGAAGGTGAGCAGGGGGATATTGAACGCATCGCAGAAACGCACGAAGCGAGCGCCTTTGACGGAAGCATCGATGTCGAGGACGCCTGCGAGGTGGTTGGGGTTATTAGCGACGATGCCAACCGAATGTCCTCCGAGACGACCAAAACCAATGACGATATTCGGAGCATAGTCCTCTTTGACTTCGAAGAAGCTTGACGGATCGAGGACGATTTCGATCACGTCCTTCATGTTGTACGGCTGGTTGGGATTTTCTGGCAGCAGGTCGCGCAGTCGAATCTGGGCATCATCGATGCGTTTCTGCGCCTGTGGATCTCCTGGAAGGGGCTGGTGCGGCGGCGCTTCGAGATTATTCGAGGGCATGTAGCTCAAGATTTTACGCAGGGCAAGCAAGGCATCGCCTTCCGAACTTTGACGGAGATCAGCGACACCACTGCTCGCGGTGTGGGTCTGACTGCCCCCCAGAGCCTCGAAGGTCACTTCTTCACCGGTGACGGTTTTGATCACTTCAGGGCCGGTGATAAACATATGGCTCGTATGGTCCACCATCAAGATAAAATCCGTCATGGCAGGCGAATAAACGGCTCCACCGGCGCAGGGGCCAAGAATCACCGATAGCTGCGGGATGACGCCAGAAGCCTGGACATTGCGATAGAAAATATCTGCATATCCTCCGAGACTGGCTACACCCTCCTGGATGCGCGCCCCTCCTGAATCGTTGAGGCCGATCAAAGGTGCTCCGTTCCGCACAGCCATGTCCATGACCTTGCAGATCTTCTTGGCGAATGCTGCGCTCAAGCTACCGCCGAAGACGGTGAAGTCCTGCGAGAAGAGGTAGACGAGACGTCCCTCGATGGTGCCATAACCGGTGATGACGCCATCGCCCAGGATATGTTTCTCACTCATTCCAAAATCTTGACAATCGTGGGTTACAAACGCATCCAACTCGGTGAAGGAGCCCGGATCGAGGAGAAAATGGATGCGCTCGCGGGCCGTCATCTTACCTTTTTTGTGCTGTCCCTGAATCTTGTCTTCACCGCCACCCTGAGCGGCTTCAGCTCGGAGTGCAGAGAGCCGGTCATAGGCCTGCTGACGTCTATTCGAGATGTCCACCATTGATCGTCCTTTATGCATGCAGAGTATCGAATCCAAGGGCGCGAGAACCTGAATCTGCCCGGTCAACCCGCGCGCTGGGCCTTTGACTATCAGGAATTTTGCCGACCCGGAAACTCCTGCCAGAGATCGGATGTGAAAAGCCGCGTCCAAAGTTCGTCCCAGGTGGGGAACTGTTCCGGAGTGGCTTCCTTTTGACTTCCGGGAAGAGCCCGACGAACCTGGGCCGTCCGCCCTCCGATCCAAATGAGCTGTCCGTTGTTGGTATCGATCAGCAAAAGTGCTAGTGAAGCGGAGCGAGATGCGTAGAACAGGCCCCGGTCATCGATGACACGCGATTCCCCCTCGAGCACCAGCGGCAGGAGCAAAGCATCGCTGTTCGATGCGCTTCGACTGAGTTGGCTCAGCCATTGTCGCCAATCATTGCGGGGGGCGATGACCTCACGGTAGTAACTGCTGGGATGCTGACAGGCTGCACACACCTGTCCCGGGCGGAACCAAAGTTGTTCCAACTGAGCCAGCAAGCTGCCCTGCTGATTTTTTTCTAAGAGGGCCTGAACGACCCGCGGGCTGAGGCCGCGCATGTAGGGTTGTCCTTCGAATCCATCGAGTACAGCACGATCGTACCGTTGGCAGAGCCGACTCAGATCCTCAGCCGCTAGCTGCAGAGCTTTCTGGCTCGGATAAAGTGCGCCTTGAGGCCAGACCCGACAGGAGGTCACAGCAATGCGAGCCGGTATGTGCGCCAGCTGATCAGCCTGCACACCGTAACCGCCCTGGATCGGGGTCACACATGCTGAGAGCGAAGTCATCAGGAGGAATGTGACGATCTTTTGCCAAAGTTTCACAGCGAGGACCTCTCCGCAGTGCAATCGAAAGCTTCTTCCCAGGTGTAGCAAAAGCCAGGCCACGAATCCAGAGAAAGACTTCGCTCTGGCCGGACGAGGTCAGGGCTTTTGGAGTTGGCGAAGGCGCGTGAGTTCCTGTTCAGCATCGTGACTGTGATGGCAGGCCCAGCGATTTAGAAGTTGCTGCTTGTGCTGAGCGGAAAGGAGAAAATCTTCCGGGGCTAACTGCGCTCGGCCACGCTGATTAAGAGTGAAGAGGGTCAAGGCGACGGAAACCGAGATATTGAAGCTTTCTACCATTCCATACATAGGAATCGTAAAGCGATGGTCGACCAGATCATGCCAGCTGTCATGCAGACCTGCATGTTCATTGCCGAAGACGATGACCAGTGGACTGTCGAGAGGCAAGCGATCCACGGCCCATTCACAGGTCGCAGGATAGGCCGCCGCGATTTTGAAACCGCGGTCCTTCAGTTGGCGAACGTAGGTCGTGATGTCGTTAAACTTATGGATGTCGAGCCAATGCCGAGCCCCACGTGCGACCGAGGAAGGTTTGCCGAACTTTTGATACACATTGATGAGATCAACGTTGAGCAGACCAAAAGCCTCGGCCGAGCGCATACAGGCTCCCACATTATGGGGATCATGCACGTCCTGAAGTGCGAGCCGAAGATAAGGGGTCCTGAGCCCGGCGACTTTTTCCATCTTTTCCCTGCGCGCTGGGCTGATCGATGGCGAAAGAAGGTCCCAGGCATCATCCGGCGCGAGCGGTGCGTCGATGAGATTCGGTATCGTCATCAGAGAGTCGAAGCAGGCTGAGCTTCAACCTCGACCGGAATCGAAAGGTCATGCTCATGGTTGCGCAGAGCCTCAGCTTCAGCACCTTCAGTCTCTTGAACTAAGGTCGCACCAATGCGTTCCAGCGCGTTGCCAACCAGAGGGCCTATCGGAGCCGATGGGTCAGCCGCTTGTTTCAGAATATGTGCGGCAAAATAGCGAAGTGCGGTTTCCCAGTTGCGATTGCGCTCCTCAGCCATCTCGCGAAGTCCGCGCATGCTGCTGTAGAGCTGCTCGATCCGAGCGACCTTCAGCTTCAAGCGTTTCACCTCTTCGGGTTTGACGAGACCCGACTGTTCTTTGATCTTTTCGAGCTGGCCTTCAAGCTGCTGCTTTTCACGCTTGGCTTGCTGCAAAGACTGTTGCGCCTCGCGCAGTTGACTGCGGATGATGTCGGACTGTTTGTGAGCCTTTTCGTCGCTTTCTTTCAGAAGGCGTTGGGTTTCCTCCTGGGCCAATTTTTTCTCCCGCACCGCCTCGGCCAGCTGACTGGTCAGGACCTGAACCTGCTCCTCCAGGTGCTCCTTTTGTAAGTCGGCCCGACGCATGACAACCTCACGCTCAGCCTTGAGCTTGCCCCATTCCGTGGTCCGCTCGTTGAGGCGTGCTTGCGCCTCTTCCAGTTGTCTCTCTGTCTGAGTGAGCTGCTGCTTGAGTCGCTCGCTTTGCTCCTGGAATCCTCGGACTTGCTGCTCGGACTGCTTGCCCAGCTTCTGAATCGCTTCGAAACGAAGCGAGGTGTCCGCCAAAAGCGCCTGGGTTTCTGCCAAACGCTTCCGAGACAGGAGCGCAAAGATGAAGAACAGGACGGCAGCGATCGACGTAAGGGTTGGAATTACATCCGTCATTATGCTTGACCTTTCCAATCTGACAAAATAAACACCAGCATTAAGTGATTTTCGGCCAAAAGACAAGGACCTCAGTCACTCACGACCACATCTCTTTGGATATTGTACTTCTTCATCAGGCGGTGCAGATAAGCTCGCTCCAGGCAGAGCACCCGAGCCGCTTCACTGACGTTGCCTTTGCTTCTACTGAGCACGAAGCGGATGTAGCTGCGACCCAGACTGTGATGCAGCTCCTCCCAGGGCACGATTCCTGTTTCGAAACCGAAGCGCTCCTCTGCTGTTGCAGCTGTTATGGCGGGAGTCAGTGCCGCGGCTGTGGCTGGATTCGACTGGGCTTCCATTCGCGTTTTCCCAGCTCCTGTGTCCTGTCTGGGCGACGGCTTACCTCCCAGTCTGCGGGTAAGGTCTGGGATCTCATCGATCTCTTCGCTTTCGCTCAGGATCACGACCCGTTCCAGGGTATTCTTGAGTTCGCGAATATTGCCTGGCCAATGGTAGGCCATGATTTGCTCGAGAGCGTGTGGGCCGAGCGTCCGTGTACCGACTGAGTGCTCCTCACAGGCTAGGGTCAGAAAGTGATGCGCAAGCAGATGAATATCCGAGCCTCGCTCCCGCAGTGGTGGCGAGTGCAGAGTGACCACGTTCAGGCGATAGTAAAGATCCTCACGGAACTGACCGCTTTCGATCATGCCCTCGAGATCCCTGTGGGTCGCTGCGATCAGTCTCACATCGACCGTGATGACTTTCTCACCCCCGACTCGGTTTATCTCGCCGTTCTGTAAGACCCTTAGGAGTTTGGCTTGCACGTTGAGATCGAGTTCACCAATCTCATCTAGAAAAAGTGTACCGTCATCTGCCTGCTCAAAGAGTCCTTTTTTGGTACGAATCGCGCCCGTAAAAGCACCTTTCTCATGCCCAAACAGTTCGCTTTCCACCAGATTCTGAGGAATCGCTGCACAGTTTACCTTGACCAGTGTCTGAGCGCTGCGATCGGATTGTCGATGGAGACTCTTTGCAATCAGTTCTTTGCCTGTCCCGCTCTCACCTAGCACGAGCACGCGTCCGTTGGTGGCGGCGACTTTGGTGATCATGCGGCGGAGCTGCTGAATAGGTGCAGATTCGCCGATGATCTCCTGACCTTTGAGTACGGCCTGATTCAGTTTTTGATTCAAAGCCTGGATTTGCTTGAAATCTAAGCAGCGACCTAAACTCACCAGTATGCGCTCGGGGGTAAAAGGCTTTTCGATATAATCGAAAGCTCCCATCTGGGTCGCTTGAAACGCTTCCTTCACTGTGCCTTCTCCAGAGATCATGATCACGCGGGAGGCATGACCGTGATGGCTCAGGAGTTTGAGAAAGTCGAGCCCACTGCCATCCGGAAGCCTAATATCCAGGAGGATGGCATCGAAGGGAGGAGGATTATCCTTGGAAATCTTGCCGACCTGAATCAATGCCTGTGCATAAGTCTCGGCTTCGCTGATGATAGCGCCTTCTTCATCGAGGGCCATCCGCAGACTCAGCCGAATGTTGCGATGGTCGTCGACGACCAAGACCTTTTTGCCCTTGATGAGGGCGCGATGGCTATTCTCGGGTGTGTCAGTCATGACGGCATCCTTATACTGGCGGCAGGGGGGCAACATCCGGCCCATGCAGGGGAAGGAGCATACGAAACACAGTCTCGCCTGGCCTACTGCTCACTGTCAATTCTCCCTGGTGGTCCATCACGATTTTCTTACAAATGGCGAGCCCCAGACCCATACCTGGGTTAGGTCCCGTATGTTTGGTCGTAAAGTAGGCCTCGAACACCCTCGATACATCTTCGGCCTTGATGCCGGGGCCATCGTCGCGAACGTCCAGCTTGTAAGACTTTTGGCCGTCTCGAACCAGGTTGACCACGATTGCGGCGTGACGGTCCTGGTTGGCTTCGGCAGCGTTCTTGATCAGGTTGTTGAGCACCTGCTTCAAAAGTTGACTATCCATCATCATGGGAGCGCTGTCCAGCTCGCTTTCGTAACGGATGCTGTGCTGAGGCCATGCTGCTTTTTGGAAGTCCACCGTCTGCCGGCAAAGCAGCACGAGATCGCCGTCCTCCCAGACGGGATCGGGAAGCCGCGCAAATTGCGAAAATGAATCGACCATTCTGCGCAGCGCGTTCACTTCTTCGTGGATGATCGTACTCGCCTCTTCGAGCAACTTCTGATAGGCCGGATCTTCACCTTTGTATTTTCGAGTCAATTGGGACACCATCATCTGGATCGGTGTGAGCGGATTCTTGATTTCGTGAGCGAGCTTTCTCGCCATGGTTTGCCAGGACGAAATCTTTTCCAGATAAAGCGTCCGCTTTCGATTTAACTCGACTTCGTCGGCCATCGTATTGAACTGAGACGCAATCACACCCATCTCACCCGACAAGCCTGTATCGAGTCGAAACTGAGGGTCTGCCTCCGACCAACGCCGGAAACCCTTCAAAACTTTTTGTGCATCGCGTATGTAGCGACGCACAAGCAGCAGAAGGACGGTGCCTACGACCGCTACGGTGCCGAGTAATATGACCAGGTGGGTAAGAAGCAGCGAGGGAGCGATCTCCTGGTCCCATGTCGCCTGAATCAATTCATAGCGCTGCTTGACCTGCTGGACAGATTCGAACCGCTGTCGGACCTCGCTGGTCGGAATTTTGACGAGATAAGGTCCAAGCCGGAGTTCGGTACGGGTGAGCCAGGCGAAATTAGGAGCATCAGGCTCCTCAGTCAAGGGACTGATTGTTACAGAATCCATCGCCGTCAGTTCCGTCAGGCCCGCCCGCATCAGGAGGTCTCGGACCCCGGCGGGGTCAAGTGTCGATAGCGGTCGATCGCCTTGGATGGCACGGATTTGAAACAGAAAGCTCTGACGTTTGGCCGTATCGAGTTCCTTGAGCGCATCCATATAGGAGGTCAGGGATGTCGCCAGCTCTTCATCGTAGGTCATCTTTGAAAAGCCTTGCAGAGCTTGTCGGATGCTGATCAAGCTGCCGAGATAACCGCAGAAGACGATCAGGATCGCAAGCCAAGCTGTGCGGAACGCCGTGGTTTGATACCAGGCTAAACCCCGAGCATCACGGGCCATGGAGGGCCTCCCGCTCGAGCGGCAAGGAGCCTCGGAGGCGCTTCGGATCACTCGGAGGAGGAGGAGGATCGAGTTCGGTCAGCAGAGTTTCGTTCAACTTCAATTCACCTAGCATGTGCGAAAAGAGCCCGCGCATCACGCCCGACTGCTGCTGGATAAGCCAGGTCCGGACATCCTGAGCGAACTCGTTGGACACCTGAGCAATATCAAGCCGAATCTGCAGCCGATTGCCCTCCTCTTGGAGACGCTTCAGGTTCGCAAGACTTGAGATCTGCGCCCTGAGACAAGTCGAAGCATATTCGTCAAAACTTTTCAAGCTGGGGGAACGTTTCCGCTCGAGAAAATACAGAAGATCGAACTTCTCTTCCCAGAGATCGAACTTGATAGTGCATTCGGAAAGAAAAACCAGTAGGTCCCTCCCACCTTTCTGCAAGAGATGGACTTCCAGGTGACTGAAGGTACTGAAACCTGAAAAGATAAGCTTTTTTTGCTGAGGGGTCAGCCCGGATTCAAGATCGATGATCAGGTTCGGATTGCCCGCTTGGTCTTGCCACTGAACTCGTGGGGCTGCCTGTAGCGGTGACACCAAACCCAGAAGGCTAAGAAGGACCATGGGGATAAGGGGAAGCATCTGCCAGACACTTAGGAGACCCCTGGTCGCGATCTGCCGTGAGCTTATCTCGCTCGAAGCAGACCCATGACCTCCCTGGCGGCCCCTAGTGTGAAGCCATCGTGCCTGCACCAGGGGCACTGTCCGAGCTGAAGGGATCGGCACCCCATGAGAGCAGGATAGCTGTGGTCGCAGACCAACGCGGCCCCTTGCATCGAGGCTTCGGTCAACCTTCGAGTCGCTGTCCTTCGATCGCCGGCGATCCCTCATGGTGCCTCCCGCGTTTCGAGACGTTCTGGGAAGCGACTCAGCGTGAAGGCAAAATCAGCGATCAGGCCCGAGCTGTGAAAACGCAGACCGAGTCTAAATTCTGACCCTTCGTCCTTAAACTCCCTCCATCGGTCCGACCCGTGGGTGAGCTGCACGTAGAGGAGGGGATCATCATTGGTGTTCCATACCGGTAGCGCTTGCTCCAGACGCAAAGAGCTGCGTTGACTGAGGCTGATCAGACCGTAGCTTAGGATCTGAGTTTGGAGGGTGGCACTGGAACTGGGCCATAGACTCGAAGTCCAAGCGCCCTCAAGTTCGTAGCTCATTTCGCGTGTGCCTTTGGTTGTAAAAACCAGAGCCCCACCCAAAGCATACCCATCGGTTGTCCGGAAACCAAGCAGACGCGTTTCCTTCATGTAGCCGACACGAGGACCAGCAACGACTTTGGGAAAACCACGAAGACGAAACGTTTCATCCTGATTCGAATACAACGCGACACCGTATTGGATAGAACCTTCGCCATGTTCCAAAGTCCAAAAAGCTTCCCCCTTGCTAGCAAATCCAAGGGTATCGAAGTACCGAGACGTGGGATCCATCGCTTCCATTCGAGCATCGAACTGGACGTCTTCAGCGGAAAAACGCGGAAAACCGTAGCCCAATTGGAAGGCTCGCAGAATGCCCTGGCCATCGTAATCAACCTGAGCTGAAGCGCGATGGAGCAAACCGAACATGTTTCGACTAATCAGTTGCCCGCGTACCCCAAGAGGATTGAGCTCGCTCCCGAGGGTTTCGGTGGTGCGTTGGTCCTGAGTGACCGCGAGGCTGCTGCCCCAGGCCCAGCTGCCCAGGATGCTCGGGTCGTCTTCAAGTTCGATATTGAGGCGGGCTTGACCAGGTTCGGCACCGCGTTTGAGAAAGAACTGAGCGGAGCGGAACAGACCTGTTCCGAGGATGCGGGTCCGAGCTTGAGCAAGAACCGCGTCGTCGAGGGTGATGCCGTGCCTGAGACCCAATTCAGTTTCGAAAAAATCGGGAGGAAGACGTTGACTGCCCACGGATTCGATCCGCTCAAGAGTCAGGGTTCGCGTCTCGCTCCCTTGGGACCAAGCCGATGGACTGAAAAGGAACAGTGACAGGAAACAAGTCCCACTTTTTTTCATGGGAATCAATCGAGTGTTTCAGCGTTGTGATAGACATTTTGCACGTCGTCAAGATCCTCCAGCCAGTCGATGAGCTTCTGCATCGAAACAGTCTTTTCGCTATCCAATGCCGTATGATTCTCTGGCACACGCATGATTTCTGCGACGTCAGCTTCCACCCCAAGCACGTCGAGCGCATCTTTCAAGTCGTGCAGAGCTTCGGGTGGACACATAATCTCGACCATGCCATCTTCGTCTCTCACATCCTCGGCCCCTGACCCGAGAGCCTGTTCGAAGAGCTTATCGAAATCTCTGACTTTAACCCGTGAATAAACGATCGTTCCGCGTTTGTGGAACATCCATCCGACCGAGCCTTCTGTGCCAAGATTGCCACCAAACTTGGTAAAGGCATGCCGAATGTCCGCCACCGTGCGGTTGACGTTGTCCGTCAAGCACTCCACTATGACCGCGACGCCACCAGGTCCGTAGCCTTCGTAAACTTTTTCGACGAAGTCCGCGGCCTCGAGATCGCCAGTCCCCCGTTTGATGGCGCGGTCGATGTTATCTTTCGGCATGCTGCTGGCGCGAGCTTTGACGATAGCTGCCCGCAGTCGGGCGTTAGCTTCGGGGTCACCGCCTCCGAGCTTGGCCGCAACGGAGATCTCCTTGGCGATTTTGGTGAAGATTTTGCCTCGCTTGGCATCCTGAGCCCCTTTTCGATGCTGGATGTTTTTCCATTTACTGTGTCCAGCCATGATGCCCCTCCCGATCCGCAACAAAAACCGTTTGAATGCGTTGATCTAATAGCGAAAGTGTTTAATCTTTTCGCCTTTTTCTTCGATATCGGTCATAGCTTTTATGCCGATCTCGATGTGAAGGTCAACAAATCGTTCGCTCACCCGGCGATCGCTTTCCTCAGTTTTCACGCCTTCTGGAGTCATGGGCACATCGGACACCAAGAGCAAGGCTCCACGGGAAATTTCATTGGCGATACCACAGGTGAAAATCGTAGCCGTCTCCATATCGATAGCGATGGCTCGGAGGTCACGCAAACGTTTTTTAAAATGCTCGTCATGCTCCCAGACCCGGCGGTTGGTCGTGTAGACGACACCGGTTCGGTAGTCCATGCCAACCTCAACGATCTTCTCCGAAACGAACTTATGCAGTTTGAAGGAGGGCATCGCAGGTACTTCCCGCGGCAGGTAGTCATCAGATGTACCATCACCCCTGATCGCAGCGATCGGTAGAATGAAATGTCCTATTTCTGTCTTATCTTTAAGGCCACCGCATTTACCCAAAAAAAGCACTCCTTTTGGCTTGATAGCGCTCAAAAGGTCCATGACGGTGGCCGCGTTTGCAGAGCCTATTCCAAAGTTGATCATCGTCAGGTTCTTGCCATCGGAGCAGGTCTGCATCGGTCGATCAAGGCCCTTGACAGGCTGGCCAAAGCGGGCTGACATGCGCCGCAGGTAATCTCCAAAGTTGGTAAGGAGAATATACTCGCCAAATTCTTCCAGGGGAGTTCCAGTATAGCGGGGAAGCCAGTTGCTAACGATCTCGTCTTTTGTGCGAAGCGCCATATCTCATCCTTTACTGTCCATGAGTAGGCCGGGGCCCTAGGAAAAAAGCGCCCATGCCGAGGCCGTCGAATCTCGTGTTACTATATTGTTGACATTCTCCACCTGAAAACAAGCTGTTTTTCGCCTGCCAGCTAGCCAGGCACTTCAAGACTTTGAGAGGTCCAGAGTGAGTATACTAACTCGACAAAAAGCACGTTCAAGCAAATACCAGGCGGCATCCAAAGGCAGCGATTACTTTGCCTTGACTCGGGAAATAGTGCACGTCTATCGGCAACTTGTCCTCTCTGGAGTCGTGAGGTTCCCGGTTGGGATGCTGCGTTCGATCGTCCGCGATTCGGGGCTAGACCCGATCTGGTCCGAGAAGCACCTTTTCGATCTCGTCGGTGATATCGTCCTTTCGTGCATGGATCAGTTGGGTCCTGTTTACGGTAAGATCGGCCAAGTTGCTCTGAGTCGGATTGGCGATCACGAGCAAGAATGGGTGCAGAAGCTCCGGCTCGATAGGCTTTACGGTTCTTGGCCGGCACTTCCCTTCCGAGAGATCGAGGCCGTATTGGACGTTGAGATTCCCGATTGGCATCAGGAATTCGTGATCGAACCCCATCCCCTCGGTGTTGCCTCCATGGCGCAAGTTCATGCTGCGGTGGACGAGAGTGGTCGCGAGTGGGTGATTAAGGTGATCAAACCCGAATCGAAGCGTCGACTTGAAGAGACTTTGCGTGCTCTCGAGCGGATCATCGTGATTCTGAAGCCCATGAAGCTTACTTTAATCGGTGCGCGCACCATTCGCGAACTGGAGGAACTCATCCGCGCTCTTCGTCGCGAAGTTCACCTGGATCTCGAAAAGAAGAATCTCGAAAAAATGCGGAGTCGTTTCGATCTCAAAAAACTGCAGGTGCTTCGTCTGCCTCAAACGAACGACGCTTTTTGTACCGTCAATGTCCTGGTTATCGAGCGATTTCGGGGTACACCTCTGGTCGATGTGGTGGAAGGTCGTGTCGAGCTGAAACCTGAGCAGCGCAAGAAGCTCGCACGCAAGATTCTTCAGGAACTTCTGGTGCAGGTGTTTGAATTGGGTTTGTTTCACGGCGATCCACATGCCGGTAACCTCATGCTTCTCGAAGACGGGAGCGTAGGGATCTTCGATTGGGGGCTGACGGGTGAACTGCGCGACGGCGACCGACGTCACATCTCCGGCATACTCAAGGCCCTGCTTCTGGCTGATATGCAGCGACTCATCGACGTCTTGGTGGCTATAGCTGCTGAGCATCAAGTGTCGATCAAGAGACAGGATGTCGAGAGCGAAATCCGACGCGTTGCTCAAATTCTCCAGAATCATAAACAGGCAGGGACCCAAGCCTCTCTCGAAGAACTCTTGGAAGCTGCACTGAAAAGTTCAGAACAATTGGGCATTCCGGTACCTGATGGTCTGCTCATGATGGCTAAGAGTCTGCTGACGATCGAAGGACTGGCGCGAGGAATCGATCCAGAAGTCTCCTTTGCTCGGGTGGCGGGTCCGGTCCTGTTAAAGGCAGCACGACCAAGCCTTGGTGATGTGATCACGATGGGTAGGCGTCTGCCTGGTCTGATGAGGAAAATCTTCGCTTCTCCTGGCGACTAAACAAAGGTCGCTCTTCTCACGATCCAAACGTCCGGGAGTTCCGTCGATGCTTCGCTTCTTGTGGCTTTGCTCGGTTCTGCTGCTCGGATGTCCAGGAGCTCCGGCCGCCGAGGTTCAGCCGCTCTTGGTTCGCTCGACCTCTGTTGGCCAGCTTTTCCGTCTGAATCCTCCAGTCATGGGAGTGCCTTTCGATGGTGATGGTCGCTCGACCTTCGAGGCCTCACGGACCTATGTCAATCTCTGGGCTCGAGACAAGCGCTACCTCGTCGATGCCGAGGTGATTGATGATCAGGCCCGCATGGCGATCGGACTTGCCGATTGGTTGCAGGTCGGGGTCGGACTTTCTGCTCGGCACCTGGCCCAAGCTCAGACCGATCAAGTCGCGATCACAGTTCACGATATACTCATGATCGGGCAAGACGGTCGCCTGGAAGTAGGCAAGCATAAAACCCGGTATAAGATTCCTGATTACAGTCTCGAGTACAGCAAGAAGGATCGCGGCCTCAATCTCAGTGAGCAAATCACGGGAGACATGAGTATTCCCCTCTATGGTGACGCTGCAAGCTCCTGGCGCTTCAGCGGTAGTCTACTTGGAAGCTACGAAATGTCAAAAGCCTCGCCTTACTTTGCAGGCGCAAGGGACCTGGGGCTTCAGCTCAACGGACGCTATGCCTGGGATCAGGGTGCAGCCTTTGGGGCGATCACACGCCTCAGCTTTGATCAGAGTCAGCAGGTGGCTGTGGCGACCCGTCCTCAGCAGGGAGGTTGGGTGCTAGGCTACCTGCATCGCTTCAATCAGGATCAGGAGGCAGTGACCCAGTTTATGGTCTATCAACCTGTGTTTCGGCAGCTAGGTCAGTTGAGTCGCAATACTTACGAGATCCACCTTGGCTATCGACATCACTGGTCGCGTCTCGCCTTCGAACTGACCTTGATCGAAAACATGTTCTACTACTACAACAGTCCGGATTGGGGATTCAATGTGGGGATACGCTCGCTCATTTTCTGACCGCGCAGCGTCTGTGGACTCAACGGGCTGCAACTCGTCGCGCGTAGTAATGTTCGAGTCGCCGGAGAATGCCGAGTCGAGCTTCGACAGAAGCAAAGCGCCTGACCTCGTCCAACGCGCATGCCAAAGCATCCTGGGGAACCGCATCCCGTTTCGGGTCGAGTCCAAATAGCTGAAGCTGCTCGTCTACAAGTCGAATCAAGGGCTGAAGATCTTTATCCCGAAAGTCGACGTAAATGAGCATGTCATGTCCTTCGCAGATAAACCACCGTCTTGTGTCACCCTCCGGCCACCAACAGGTCGCTTTCGGCTTTCTCGCTCTTGAATTGAGCACGACCATCTATACCTCTCCATCAGAATCAGACCGAAGCAGAGCCTACAGGAATCCCTTTTGTTTTTTCCCTCGAACGGTGAAGGCCGTTTTAAAAAAGGGTTCAAGGCCCGAGGTGTCAAGGCCCGAGGTGTCAAGGCCCGAGGTGTCAAGGCCCGAGGTGTCAAGGCCCGAGGTGTCGAGGCCCGAGGTGTCGAGGCCCGAGGTGTCGAGGCCCGAGGTGTCAAGGCCCGAGGTGTCAAGGCCCGAGGTGTCGAGGCCCGAGGTGTCAAGGCCGAGAGTACCGGGTGAACCGATGATCTATAAGGTGTTGAGGGCTTTTGTCCAAGCTTGTATCGGGGCACGTATGGATGCGCCTTGTTCAGTTAGAATGGGGACGCAAACCCTTGGCTTCGGCTGGAGCATTCGGGCCTGTCTTCTGCCAGACCGTCAGCTGCTCCTCAAGCTGGAGCAGGTTGAGCTTGAGCGTCTCGCGATACCTCTCGAATTCGTCTTCACTCAAGGACGGGGGCACCCGGATCGGTGCACCGTAGAGACAATAGACGGTCGTGAAGGGTACAGGAATACGAAATCGATCCCAACTACGGCTAAGGGCCCAAGTCCTGTGACCCATGGCTGCAAGGGGGACGATCGCTATCCCAGTGTGGGACGCGATCGAAATAATTCCTGGTTTTACCTCGTGGCGAGGGCCTCTGGGACCGTCTACAGTGATGCCAGCGTCGATTCCTTGACGAACAAGGCGAAGCACCTCGCGCATGGCTTCGCGCCCCCCACGGGACGAGCTGCCGCGAGCTGATCCAATGCCCATGCGGGCCATCACGGAAGCTATGATCTCTCCGTCAAACGAACGACTCACAATGACTGCGAGACGCCGCCCTGCGTGCGAAAGGGCTGACGCTAGAGCATTTTGGTGCCAGAGTGCTATAGCCACGCTTTTTTGTGGGGAAGCGGTCTGGGCAGCCTCGTAGTGAGCGAGACCATACCACCGATATCTGTAAGTGATGTGCAACAGGCGCGTAAAGAGATAAGCGCAATAGCAGATCAGGCGCTGTTTCTTGGTTAACGTCATAGTCTCCCCTCCAGCGCCACGTTCTAGCGAAGACCAACGCCTCTGTCTATCACCTTCCAGTGTCCGGGGTTTTTCGTGACTTTACACCCACTCGGCAGAATACGGGTGAACCTGAGTATGTACTGTAAGGTATCAAAATAATTGAATAAAAATTTTTTTTTCAAGATTGAGCTTGCATCTGCCGATATTGTAACCACGGGCGGAGTGAGTCTTAAGAGGCTATGGAGGAGTCCCCGATGCGTCGCACAACTCTGGTTCTGGTCTTGATCGTGAGTGCATGGAGCTTTGGAGGCTGTCGGGCCTCCTTCGAAGATATTGAGAAGCAGGCTTTGGTATCGACCCAGGACGACCTAGGTGGCAAGAGCAGCGAAGATTCGACCAAAAAGCCCGAGGACTTTCCTGAACTGGAGACCGAGAAAGAGCTTCCACGGGAGGAAAGTCCCGCCTACAACTGTGATGGTGTCGTCGTCATGCGGGAAAAGGGTAAAGACAA
>Ga0068876_10000866_pt1 | contig 24153 bp, 25 predicted proteins | sample NOAtaG_6_FD_66442 | JGI IMG/M metagenome (GOLD analysis project Ga0068876, IMG submission 66442) | Freshwater lake microbial communities from Lake Erie, under a cyanobacterial bloom - NOAA_Erie_Diel5S_2200h metaG | ecosystem: Environmental > Aquatic > Freshwater > Lake | place: USA: Ohio, Lake...
GTGTAAGCATGGCATATATGCGCATCTTTAATTCTTTTTCTTTTTGTAATTTATCTATGGCATCAATTATTTGTTTTTCCAAACCCGCATCATCTACGGTGGTTAATCCCATGGCTATACAATTTTTTTGTGCATTTAGTAAAGCGCGCTTAATGAATTCGGCATTTTGTTTGGGAATTAATTTTTCTACTGAATCAACTGCGTTGTCAACCAATACGCCTGTTAATTCACCATCTTTCTCAATGAGTTCACCGCCATTTATTTTTGTTTTAGTGGATAGTTTTGCAAGATCCAATACTACTTGATTTACCAAGGCTGCATGGCCATCTACACGTTTTAAGAATACAGGAACATCCGGGAAGATAGCGTCCAGTTTTTCTTTGGTAGGAAATTCTTTTACTTCCCAATCGTTTTGATCCCATCCTCTTCCGATCAACCATGGTCTTTCAGTTAAAGAAGTTGGTTTTACAAATTCAGAATTTAGTTTAGAATGTTCAATCACCTTTTCTAAAACTTCATTGTAAGAACTGGTGCCAACTAAATTGGCTTCGGTAAGTCCTTTGCCATAACCATAAAAATGACAATGCGCATCAATAAAGCCGGGGTAAATGAATTTTCCTTCGGCATCAATGGTTTGGTTTGCTGTGTATGTATCATTAATAAATTCGTTGCTGCCCGTTGCAATAATTTTACCATCTTTAACGGCTATTGCTTCGGTAATTGAAAATAAGGAGTCAACTGTGTAAACGGTTGCATGATCAATGATGAGATCAACTTCTTGTTTTGGTTGATCAGAACAAGAGTAGAGTAGAAGCGAGGTAAAAAAGAAAATGATTTTATTCATAGAACTAAAATACTAATGAAACCTGAAGAAAACAAAGCAATTGCGAAAAAATGGTTTGAAGCTTTTAATGAGCATAACCTTGAAAAATTATTGGCCTTGTACGATGACAATGCGCAACATTACAGCCCGAAATTAAAGATCCGCATGCCGGAAACACGCGGTTTTGTAATTGGAAAAGATCAATTACGTGCTTGGTGGGCCGATTCTTTTAAGCGCTTGCCTAGCTTGAAGTGTGAGGTAGTAAAATTAACTGCCGATGATGAACAAGTGTTTATGGAGTACACGCGTTTTGTTGATGGGGAAGAGAGCTTAAGCGTAGGCGAAGTTTTGGAAATAGAAAAAGGAAAAATTGTGGCTTCGCGCGTTTACCATGGCTAGTTTTTCATAAGGAAATCTTATATTTGTTAGATGCGTATTGATATTATAAGTGTTGTTCCCGAATTAATGACGAGTGCATTTAGTCACTCTATTTTAAAGCGCGCGGCAACAAAAGGTTTGGTGGAAGTGAATCTCATTAATTTGCGCGATTATGCCGTAGATAAACATAACAGTGTAGACGATTATGCTTTTGGCGGCGGTGCCGGAATGGTGTTGATGATTGAGCCAATTGATGCTTGTATTAAGGATCTAAAAAGTAAACGCGATTATGATGAGGTAATTTATATGAGTCCTGATGGACAAATGTTAGACCAATCTTTAAGCAATCAATTAAGTTTGAGAAAGAACCTCATCATTTTATGTGGGCATTATAAGGGTGTTGATGAACGTGTGCGCCAACATTTAATTACGCGCGAAATAAGTATTGGTAATTATGTATTGAGTGGGGGAGAGTTAGCCGCCGCAGTTTTATGCGACAGTGTTATTCGTTTAATTCCAGGAGTTTTAAATGATGAGACTTCAGCTCTGAGTGATTCCTTCCAAGACGGCTTAATTGCGCCTCCTGTGTATACGCGCCCGCAAGAATACAATGGCTGGGGAGTTCCGGATATTTTATTGAGTGGACACACTGCCAATATTGATAAATGGCGCCACGAAGAATGCGTGAAGCGTACACAAGAAAGAAGACCTGATCTTTTGAAGTAAATTTTATGACTTCGACTGGAAGTTGAATTTGAATTGAGAAACTTTTTCAAGGTCTTCTCCAACTTCTAACATATCCTCATCTTCAATTTCATAAACCCAATTGATCTTAGCTTTACTCTTAAAATTAGATGTGATGTTTTGGATCAATTCCAGAAGGATCTTTACGCTAGTTGTATTCACGTAATTTAGATCAATGGTTAGATTTACTTCTCCATTATGATTGCCTTTAAACTCATGGACCCAAGTAAGTATGGGAAGAAAAAAGGATTTTGGATCTTCGGGAAAACAATTTCCAATAATGCTTAGATCACCGTTCGAGTTAAACTCGATCTGAGGTGCGCGTTTTTTAAAAGGGATCACTAAATTTTCCATACTAATTAGTTGAGGTTAAATATTAAACATCAAGATAGGCAAATGAATCAATACAAGCAAAATTATTCATTTATTTCGATACGTCTCTTGATCTTAAAACGCTAACCACATCATTCAACTGAAACCCTTTAGCATTTACTAAAAGCATGTAGTGATACATTAGATCGGCGGCTTCATTTAAAAATAATTCTTTGTTATTGTCTTTTGCTTCAATCACGAGTTCCACGGCCTCTTCTCCAACTTTTTGAGCTATCTTATTTAAACCTTTTTTCATAAGAAGATTAGTATAAGATCCTTCAACTGGATTTTTGATTCGATCTTTAATTATAGCCTCTAGTTCAAATAGAAAATTCTCTCCGGTGTTTCTTTCATTAAAGCATGTATCTGCGCCGGTATGACAAACCGGACCTTGAGGCGTTACTTTAATTAAAAGTGTATCGTTGTCGCAATCTTTTAAAATTTCAATTACATTCAAGAAGTTGCCGCTTTCTTCACCTTTTGTCCATAAGCGACCTTTGCTACGGCTAAAAAAAGTTACCTGTTTGGTCTCTTTAGTTTTATTCAATGCTTGTTCATTCATAAAACCCAACATTAATACTTTATTCGTATTTACATCTTGAATAATTGTTGGAACAAGTCCATCGCTGTATTTTGAAAAATCTAAGTTCATAATCTTACTTTTATATTATTTCTTTTTAATTCTTTTTTAAGGTCATTAATATGTATCTCATTATAATGAAATACACTGGCTGCTAATGCAGCATCAGCTTTTCCAATGGTAAATACATCTTCAAAATGTTTCATTGTACCTGCACCTCCACTTGCGATCACAGGAACGCTTACGTTCTCAGAAACAAGTTGAGTGATGTCGTTTGAGAAACCATTTTTTGTTCCATCGCCTTTCATGGAGGTTAATAATATTTCACCAGCACCTAACTCAACGCATTCTTTGGCCCAATCTAAAACTTTTTTATCGGTTTTAATTCTACCGCCGTTCAAATAAACAAACCATTCTCCATTCTCAAAATTCGCATCGATGGCCACTACAATGCATTGGCTGCCAAATCTGTGAGCTAATTGGTAAATTAAGTTGGGGTCTTTAAATGCCGCAGTGTTAATTGAAACTTTATCAGCTCCTGCTTTTAATAATGCTGAAACATCATCAACGGATGAAACTCCACCTCCAACGGTAAATGGGATATTGATGTTTGAAGCGATCTGAGTTACTAATTCAGTAAGTGTTTTACGCTTGTCGTTTGTAGCAGTGATATCTAAAAATACCAATTCATCGGCGCCTTCTTTACAATAGCGAATGGCAAGTTCAATGGCATCACCGGCATCTCGTAGTTCTTCAAAATGAATACCTTTAACTGTTCTACCGTCTTTAATATCTAAACATGGTATGATCCTTTTACACAACATCTTTTATAAGATCTTTTAATTCGTTTGTTGTAATATTTCCTTCATAAAGTGCTTTGCCAATAATTACACCGTTGCAACCTATTTCTTTTAGATCTAGAACATCTTTCAATTTTGAAACTCCACCACTTGCAGTAAACTTAAGATCCGGAAATTCCTTAATGATCTTTTTGTAAAGGTCAAGTGAGGGACCTTGTAACATTCCATCTTTACTTACATCTGTACAAAAGCTTTGCGTTAAACCATTTTCGGTAGTTCTTTTATAAAGCTCAAAAACGGTTAAGTTGGTTTCTTCTAACCATCCGGAGATCGTTACATTTTCACCCTTCACGTCAGCCCCAAGAAAAATTTTGTAAGAACCATATGTGTTTAGCCATGTATAAAACAGTTCTGCGTTCTTAACTGCTATACTTCCAATGGTTGCCATGTCGGCTCCTGCATCAAACACACTTTGAATAGATTCATTGGTTTTTATGCCTCCTCCAAAATCTATTTTTAGTTCTGTTTGATTGGCGATCTTATCAAGCACTTTATAATTCACAACCTCTCCTTTTTTCGCTCCGTCAAGATCTACTAAATGAAGGCGAGTGATGCCAATCGTTTCAAATTCTTTTGCAACTTCTAAAGGATCTTCATTGTAAATGGTCTTTTTGCTGTAATCTCCTTGTGAAAGACGTACACATTTTCCATCAATGATATCTATGGCAGGAATGATCTCGAATTTTTTCATAGGTTGATAAAGTTTTTTAAGATCTGTTCTCCTACGCTGCCTGATTTTTCAGGATGAAATTGAGTACCGTAGAAATTATCTTTATGCAAAGCAGAGCTATATTTTAAAATATAATCGCTTGTAGCAATTGTATTCTCTCCTAATTCGGCGTAATACCCATGAACAAAATAAACAAATGAATCTTCGTTTATATTTTTAAATAAGGGCGACTTTAGATCAAATATATTATTCCAACCAATTTGAGGAACTTTTAATTGTTTAGAGCCAAAATGTTTTACCTTTTTATTGAAGATCCCTAAGCATTCTGTTTCGCCTTCTTCTGAATAGTCGCACATTAATTGCATTCCTAAGCAAATGCCAAGTACCGGTTGTTTAAGTTCTTTGATCACTTTATCTAAGTTGTTTTCTTTTAGATATTTCATTGCCGAACTGGCTTCACCAACTCCCGGAAAAACAACTTTATCCGCAGCTTGTATTTCATTAGCGTCATCTGTGATGTTCACATCAATCCCAATTCGCTTGAAAGCAAATTCAACAGAGGTGATGTTTCCTGCATTATATTTTATTACTGCTACTTTCATAGAACACCTTTTGTAGAAGGCAATTCATTATTATTTACGTCTCTTTTTAAAGCAAATTTTATTGCTTTTGCAAAACTCTTAAAAATGGCCTCTATCTTATGATGCTCATTTTCTCCTTCGGCTTTAATATTTAAGTTACATTTTGCGGCATCACTAAACGATTTAAAAAAATGAAAGAACATTTCTGTAGGCATATCACCCACTTTCTCACGTTTAAATTCAGCTTCCCACACGATCCAATTGCGTCCGCCAAAATCTATGGCAACTTGTGCTAAACAATCATCCATTGGTAAACAAAAGCCATATCGTTCAATACCTCGTTTATCGCCAATAGCTTTTGCGAAAGCTTCTCCTAATGCAATTCCTGTATCCTCTATAGTATGGTGTTCGTCGATATGTAGGTCGCCTTTACAATCTAATATAAGATCTATATTTCCGTGTTTAGTAATTTGCTCAAGCATGTGATCGAAAAAACTTAATCCGGTTGAAATTTTAGAACGACCACTTCCATCTAAGTTCAGTTTGATGTCGATCTTGGTTTCTTTGGTATTACGTTGATGTTGAACAAATCTGTATGAGCTTGTAAGGTAATTGTAAATGTCCTTCCAGTTGTCAGTTAAATAGGACACTTCATTTTCATTAATTGCATCATTATTTTTAAGTGCAATACAGCCAGTTCCTAAATTTTGAGCGAGTTTTACATCCGTTAAGCGATCACCGATCACATAGGAATTTTTAAGATCATAATTGCCATTTAAGTATTTGGTAAGCATTCCGGTGTTTGGTTTGCGTGTTGGTTTGTTTTCTTTTTCGAAGCTTCTATCAATACAGACTTCCGAAAATTTTACGCCTTCATTTTCAAAGCTTTCAATAATAAAATTCTGAACAGGCCAAAACGTATCTTCAGGAAATGAAGTTGTGCCTAATCCATCTTGGTTGGTTACCATTACTAGTTCGTAGTCTAATTCCTTGGCAATCTTACCTAAATATGTAAAAACACCCGGTAAAAATTTAAGCACGCTAAAGCTGTCTATCTGATAGGTTTTTGGTGGTTCCCAAATAAGGGTTCCGTCGCGATCAATGAATAATATTTTTTTCATTATTTATATTCGTTTAAAATTGATAGTAAATTCTTGTTTTCTTGTTTTGTCCCAACCGTTATTCGTAAACAGCCTTGGCAAAGTTCAACCTTACTTCTATCTCGTACAATTATTTTTCTGGTAACAAGATAATTATAAATTGCTTGTGGATCATTTACTTTCACTAATATAAAGTTTGCATCGCTTGGATATACTTTTTGAACAAAAGGTAGTTCCGGCAACCTATTCATAAGCTCATCTCGTTCCGAAACAATTTCTTTGATCCAGTTATTTATTTGATCTACACTGTTTAATGCTTCTAAGGCTAATTTTTGAGAAACAGCGTTTATATTATACGGCGGTTTTATCTTATTGAATATATCAATTATTGGTTCGGAGGCAAATGCCATCCCAATTCGTAACCCTGCTAATCCCCATGCTTTTGAAAGCGTTTGAAGGATCACCAAGTTCGGATAGTTTAGTAATTCAGGAATTAGACTTCTGTATTTTGCAAAATTGATATAAGCCTCATCGATCACCACAATACCTGAAAAATTCTCTAGCACGGTTTTTATATCATTCCATTTAACACCATTACCTGTTGGATTATTAGGGCAACAAAAGAAAATAAGTTTAGTGTTTTTGTTGATGGCTTTTAAAATATGTTCTACATCTAACTGAAAAGTGTCGGCAAATAAAGGAACTTTAATAATTTCAACGTTATTGATGCCCGCTGAAACTTCGTACATGCCATAAGTTGGTGGACAAATAATTGCATTATCTTTTCCCGGCTCACAAAATGCTCGAAATAAAATATCAATGGCTTCGTCGCTTCCATTGCCTAAAAAAATATTCTGAATGGGCAGCCCTTTGATCTTTCCTAATTTATCCTTTACATCTAGTTGCATAGGATCGGGGTAGCGGTTGTAGCTTTCTTGTAAAGGCGAGCCAAATGAATTTTCATTGGCATCCAAAAATATACCTTCTTTTCCTTTAAATTCATCACGTGCCGATGAGTAGGGTTTAAGGTTTTTAATATTTTGTCTTAATATTTTATCTAAATTAAATTCCATATTATTTTAAACGTAATGTTACTGCATTTTTGTGTGCATCTAAACCTTCGGCCTCTGCCATAAGTTCTATGGTGTTTCCTAAGTTTTGAATGCCTTGTTTACTTAAATTTTGATAGGTGATCTTTTTCACAAAGCTATCTAAAGATACGCCGCTGTATGCTTTTGCATAACCGTTAGTAGGCAGTGTGTGATTTGTTCCCGAAGCATAATCGCCTGCACTTTCGCAGGAGTAATTGCCAAGAAATACAGAACCTGCATTTACAACTAGTTCCGATAATTCATTGTAATTCTTACATGCAATGATCAAATGTTCGGGTGCATATTCATTTAATAGATCCATTCCTTGTTCCAAAGAATTTACTAGTACTGCTTTGCTGTTCTTTAATGCTTTTTTAGCAATGTCAGCTCTTTTTAATTGATTTAATTGAATTTCTAGCTCAAGTAATGTTTTGTCAATTACTGTCTGCGAATTACTCACCAAAATAACTTGGCTATCTACTCCATGTTCCGCCTGTGATAAAAGATCTGCAGCAACATAAGCGGGTTCGCAAGAATCATCAGCAATGATGGCAACTTCCGAAGGACCTGCAGGCATATCAATGGCTGTACCTTCTTTATTTACTAATTGTTTGGCACAAGTTACATATTGGTTTCCAGGTCCAAAAATTTTGTAAACTTTTGGAATAGTTTGTGTACCATAGGCCATTGCACCAATAGCTTGAACACCTCCTATTTTAAAAATGTTTGTTATTCCGCAAAGTTTGGCTGCAAATAAAATAGCCGCGTTTACTTTTCCTTCAGTATTACAAGGAGTGCACAAAATAATTTCTTTACACCCTGCAATTGTTGCCGGAACACCGAGCATTAATACTGTAGAGAATAGAGGAGCGGATCCGCCGGGAATATATAACCCTACTTTTTCTATTCCAACACTTTTTCTCCAACACTTTACACCAGGCATTGTTTCTACAATGTTTATTCCCTCTTTTTGTGCACTGTGAAATTTTTCAATGTTTGCTTTAGCTTGTATAATTGCCGCCTTTAATTTAGGACCTATTTCATTTTCGGAGTCGGCGATCTCTGCTTCACTTACCTTAAATGAATTTAAAGCAATCTTATCAAATTGAATTGTATACCTTTTAACCGCGCTATCACCATTTGATCTGATGTCGGATAGGATAGCAGACACATTACTTTCCAATTCCTTTAGATCAATGATGGGTCTTTTTAAGATATTCTCCCAGTTTTCTTTAGCAGGGTTATTTATAATTTCCATCATAGGATCATTTTTTCTATCGGTACAACTAGTATTCCTTGTGCACCATTCGCTTTTAGTTTTTCAATAATATCCCAAAACTGATCTTCTTTTACCACTGAATGAACAGAACTCCAACCTTTTTCCGCTAAGGGTAAAATGGTGGGGCTTTTCATTCCCGGTAAAACATTGCATATCTCTTTGAGTTTATTATTCGGCGCATTCAATAAAATGTACTTATTGCTTTTTGCGCTTCGTAGTGCTTTTATTCTAAATAGTAGTTTATTTAAGATCTCATTTTTTTCTTTAACTAACGTTTTGTTGGAAACCAAAACAGCTTCTGACTTTAATACAACTTCCACTTCTTTTAAGCCATTGCTTAGTAATGTGCTTCCCGAACTTACAAGGTCGCAAATAGCATCAGCTAAGCCAATTCCCGGTGCTATTTCAACGCTACCGCTTATTTCGTGGATCTCTGCTTTTATTTTTTTCTTTTTTAGATATTGCGTTAAAATAGAAGAGTAGGAGGTAGCGATCCTTAATTTGTTTAGATCTTTAATTGATGTAAATGTTTTATCGCGCGGAATGGCAAGGCTTAATCGGCATTTTCCGAAACCTAGTTTTTCAACTGTTCTAACATTTTTATTCTTTTCAAGCAAAACATTCTCTCCAACAATTCCAATGTCGGCAACTCCGTCTTCAACGTATTGAGGAATATCATCGTCTCTAAGGAAGAATACTTCTAAAGGAAAATTAGCGGCTTCTGCTTTTAATTTATTAAGACCGTTACTTAGGTCGATGCCACAATCTTTTAATAAACGAATTGACTCTTCGCTTAGTCGTCCTGATTTTTGTATTGCTATTTTTAGTTTCATGATTTTTTTCTTTCAAATGGTTTTATAATTAGTCTTAATGATTGATCGGAGGTAAAATATTTCCATGCCCAATTGGTGAGTACAATAAATTTATTTTTAACTCCCAATATTAGCATTAAATGCAAGAACATCCAAAATACCCAAGCTAAAAATCCTTGGAAGCTAAATTTTGGCAGGTCAACTACAGCCATATTTTTGCCAACGGTGGCCATTGATCCTTTGTTATAGTATTCAAATTCTTGCATTGGTAATTGGTGTTTCAAATTCATAAGATTTTTGTACAAGTGTGTTGCTTGTTCATTAGCAACTGTAGCCACTTGTGGTTGTCCGTTTGGATAATTAGGACTTTTCATAAAGGCTATATCACCTAATGCAAAAATAAAATCGTAGCCATTTACCTGTGAATAGCGATTTACTATCATTCGGTTCCCTTTAGTAATTACCTCCGGAGATAATCCTTCAATTGTATTACCTTGAATTCCTGCCGCCCAAATAAGTGTTTGTGATGGTATCGTTTTGCCATTGCTAAATTTCACAATAGCCCCGTCGTAGTCTGTAACTTGGGTAGATGTAAGTACATTTACGCCCATCTTTTCTAAATACTCTTTTGATTTTTTTGAAGAGATCTCGCTCATGGTACCTAGAGTTTTCTCTCCTGCTTCCACTAAATAGATATTCATTTTTTTAAAATCAATTTCGGGATAATCTTTCGGTAAGATATGCTTTCTCATTTCTGCCAATGCACCTGAAACCTCTACACCAGTTGGGCCACCTCCAACAACAACAATGTTTAAATACTCTTGTTTTTTTTCATTGGCAACACTAAGGGCTTTTTCAAAATTATTAAGAATAAAATTTCTGAGGAATAAAGCTTCCGACACCGATTTCATAGGAACAGCATTGTTTGCAATATTCTTATTGCCAAAAAAGTTTGTGGTGCAACCGGTGGCAATTACTAACTGATCAAAAGAATAGCTGTTGTTTAATGTCATGAGCAGCTTATTATCTGTATCGATCCGTGTAACTTCTTCGTTTCGAAAATGAAAATTCTTCTTGTTTTGAAATAATTTACGTAGAGGAAATGAAATTGAAGACGGTTCAAGACCGCTTGTGGCTACTTGGTAAAAGAGTGGCTGAAATTGAAAGAAATTATTTTTGTCAAACAACCACACTTCAAAATCTTTGCCACTGAGCTTACCTGCTAGTTTTATACCCGCAAATCCGCCACCTATAATTGCTATTTTTTTCACGTATTTTTTGTTTAAATAAAAAAGGCTTACCTAATGGTAAGCCTTCGCATATAGTTAATACACTATAATTACGACCTACCGTTCAAGAGAGAGTAATGATGATGTAATTGATTTTTCATGGCTCAAATGTACATGTTTTATTTTAATAGGCAAATTATTATTGGGAAAGAAGGGATTTAACAGCTGGAAATATCAGTTTTTCCCATTCCGCATACTCTTTGGCGGAAGGATGAAGCCCATCATTAGCAACTAAATCGGTTCTGTCTTTCATAGATTGACTTATTTTAAAAATATCTACGACCGTAATTCCTCTCTTCTTAGCTTCTGTCTTTATAATATCATTGAATTCAGAGATCCCTTTCGATATATCTCTTCCGCCTCCATACAATTTTCCTTGAGGAGTAACGCCAAAATCCGGAATTGTGATCAGTAAGATCCTCTTCTTGTCTATTTTTTTGCTCACATGGTCAATAATATAATTCAGATTTTTATGAAAGTCCTTTGCGCTTACTTCTCTTACCCAGTCATTCACCCCAATTAAAATAGTGGCAAAATTGCAATCTGATTTATCAAACTTTGGTAATTCAATAACTATTAAATTTTGGCTTGTAAAGCCATTTCTAGAAGGATTAAATAATAATTCTGTTTTGATGCCATTTTCATTAAGGTGTTTTGTTAAGTTTGTTGGCCACGATTCGAGTTCGGTTGCACCTGTACAAATGGTGTATGAATCTCCCAAAGGCACATATTTTATATTGGTTTTTTGCGGCATAAAACTCTTGGCAAAGGAGGTAAATATCGCTATTATAGTGAAGCCTATGAACTTATACATCTTATCAAAGTAAGTGAATTGAAATGTTAATTCGCTAAAAGTGAAAGTTTTTTTCTCTATTTTTGATTTTAATAAACTTAAAAACAACTCTATGAAAAGAAACATTTACTTATTTATAATTTTAGCAACAATTGGGTTTACAGCAAAGGCGCAAACTCAGTTTTGGTTTGAAGATTTTGGAACCAACCCAGTTTGTGCCTCCGTTCAAGGAACAGTTTATACTTCAACTAATGGTGCGTGGAATGGTTCAGTTACGGGAACACATCAGGCCTTAGCGAATGCTTGGTGGGTAAGTGCCTTAGAAGCCGGTATGGGCGTTGGAAATTGTGGTGATGGATGTCTTTCAAATCCTACAATCACAAACCGAACTATGCACATTTCGTTAAACCCATCTTTTGGGGACCTTGGCGCGGCTTATCTTGCAGGAACTGGAGCGAATTCAAATATACGCGTGCAATCTCCAACAATTAATTGTAGCGGAAAAACAGGGATTGCCATGAACTTAAAATATATTATGTGGGGAGTTGTGAATCAAGATTTTTGCGAACTCATGTATTCGGCAGATAACGGGGTAACATGGTCAACCCTTGGTATTCCTCCTCAAACACCAACGGCTTCGTGTGCAGGACAAGGTTTATGGACAACTCATTCTGTTAATTTACCTGCTTCGGCAAATAACAACGCCACTGTAAAAGTTGGTTTTAGATGGCAAAATATCAATACAACAGGTGCAGATCCATCAGTAGCACTCGATGATATTGCTTTAACTTACACAGCAGCATCGGCGCCTTCGTTAACTCCAACTTTTTCATTACAAGCAAGTATTTGTAGAGGAGATTCAACGCAAGTAACAGCAAACACAGGAACAATGACGGCAAGTGGTTATACTTGGTCGGCAACTCCATCAGGACCAATTTTTTCGGCACCAAATGCTTCGGTAACTTATATCAAATTTAATACAGCCGGAAATTATAGCATCACATTAACGGCAACTTCCGGTACGCAGATCGCTTCGGTAACGCATTCAATTATTGTAAATCCAACGCCTACAATCACAGCGTTTACCTCAACAAACGTAATTTGTAGCGGTAATTCAGCGGTACTAACAGCTTCGGGTGGAATAAATTATACGTGGACGCCAGGAGGTGCAACCATAAACCCTGTTAACGTTTCTCCAACCATAACAACAAACTTTATGGTTACCGGCACAAATACTTTTGGTTGTAAAGGATTCGGTTTTGTAAATATCACAGTTATTCCTAAACCTACTATTGGTGTTAGCTCAAGCACAGCGAATCTGTGTATAGGTTCTACTGCTACCTTAACTGCAACAGGAGGCTCATCTTACTCTTGGTCACCAAATTCAGGAACTACTGCCGTAGTGGTTGTTTCTCCAAGTGTTAATACAACTTACACCGTGGTTGGTACTTCTTCTGCAGGTTGTACAAATACAAGCACCATTGCGATCACAACATCTAGTTGTAGCGGTGGTGGTGTTGGATTAAATAGTTATTCGATGAACGAATTACCATTTAGTGTATTCCCTAATCCTTTAAAGGATAAACTGATCGTTAAAGTAGGTGATGTGCATATGAACAACGTGAGCATTGAATTGTTTGATGTATTGGGTAAAAAACTATTCGAGCAAAAATTCAATAGCTTAGCTGCAGGAACTGAGCAGGGTATTCAAGTAGGTAATTTACCTAAAGGTGTTTTGATCTTACAAATGAACGTGGATGGTAAAGCACAAAAGGCAATACGACTCGTAAAAGAATAAGAAAACAGGAAAACAAAAAAGGCTCTCAGTGTTTTGAGAGCCTTTTTTGTTTTTAGCTAAGTACTAATTTTTTCGCGGCACTTTCTGTTGGTTGAGTGATCGCGCTAATCTCTTCGCCAACAACACCAACAAATAATTTGTTTTGAATAATGTAAGCCTTATTCTTTATCAAATCATTTAGGTTGATGGTGCCAATCACATAATGGTATTCTCCTCCTATATATTGTTCTAAGATCGTTTGAAATCCAAGTTTCTTTAGATCCTCTTCTTTATTATAACGTAAATACACTTTTAGTAATGCATTGTTTGTGAATTTTATATCAGGACTTTGTTTTTGTTTTTTGTATTCGTATTTATATCCATAAGATAGAGCAGAGATGTCTGAAAGTACAGCAGCTCCGGTTGGATTTCCACCTGCTCCACGTCCTTTTAAAAATTGTTCTCCAGAAAATTCACCATCAACTATAACGCCGTTAAATTCATTATCAACGCTAAATAAATGATTGCTGCTAGGCACAAATTTTGGTAAAACAAAAATGCTGATCTCACTTGGAGTGATACGTTTCACGGTAGGTACCAATTTGATCTTGTAACCCTTTTCGCTTGCATAATTTATATCGAAAGGACTTAACGTGGTGATGCCGATGTTCAATACATCCTCAGGTTTTGCAATAACACCAAATGCATGAAGGGCTAAAATAATGGCCTTAAATTTCGCGTCATATCCTTCCACATCATTTGTAGGATCACTTTCAGCAAAGCCTTTTTCTTGAGCCTGCTTCAACGCTTCTTCATACGATAGTTTTTCGGAAATTGTTTTTGTTAAGATGTAATTGGTTGTGCCATTAAATATCCCGCTTAATTTCTCGATCTGTTCGTTGTCAAAGTATTCTTCAAGGGTTCTTATAATAGGAATGCTTCCACAACTTGAGGCTTCATATAATAAAGAAACGTTGTTTTTGTGTTGAAGATCATACAGCTCTTGTAAGTGCGACGCCACCATTTTTTTATTGGCCGTTACAACATGTTTGCCTTTGCTTAATGCATAGCTCACGATCTTAAAGGCCTCGTCAGCGTCATCAATTAATTCAACAATAAGATCGATCTCGGGATTATCCAAGATATCTTTTTTGTCAAATGTAAAAATGCCTGATTCTAATGGTCTTTGTTTTTCTTTATTCTTTACCGCAATTTTTACGATGTTGGCCTTAAAGCCTTTACTTTGGTTAAGTACGTGGTACAAACCTTGACCTACGCATCCGAAGCCAAATAGTCCTATGTTTAATTTTTTTGCCATGATTTTGTTTTTTTACAGAACCCCAAGGAGGTTCTTAGTTATTGTTGTGTTTTTTTTAGGGTGATAAAATTGCTGAATGATCGAGCTAAGTTTTTTTGTTTCTATTAAAAATCCGTCGTGTCCGTAAAATGAATCAATAATTTGAAAATTGCTGTTGGAAATATGCTTTGCCAAAAATTCTTGTTCATGCGGAGGAAATAGCAGATCGCTGCTGATCCCAACCACTAAGGTTTTAGCTTTTATTTTTCCAAGTTCTTTCTCTATTGAAACTTTTCCACGCCCAACATTATGAGAATCCATAGCATTTGCCAAGGTTACATAAGAGTAGGCATTGAAGCGATTCACCAGTTTTTCTCCCTGATAACGTTGATAGCTTGCTGAATTGAAATCGTTTATTTTCTCATCATGTTTCTCTTTTTGAGTTTCATTATAAGTTTGGTGATTTCTATAACTCAATAAAGCTATACTACGCGCGGCAGCTAAACCTTTTTGCCCGCCATCTGGGGTATTCGAATAATAGGTTCTGTCTGCTTTAATTGCTAAACGTTGACTTTCATTAAAGGCAATACCCCATGGCGAATGTTTAGCATTTGTTGCAACAATGATGGCATTGTCGAATAATTCAGGATGCTTCACATTCCATTCTATAACTTGCTGCGCACCTTGCGAACCACCAATTACCGTGTGTATCTTGTCAATGCCTAAGTGCTCTCTTAAAATATCATGTGCAGCAACCATGTCGCGAATGGTAACTGTAGGAAATAAACTAAACAATGGTTGATTTGTATATTTATTAGTGGTTAACGGCCCTGTGGTTCCATAGCAAGAGCCAAGATTATTAGCGCATACTATAAAATATTCTTTTGGATTGAAAAGATCATTTTCTCCAAAAAGACCCGGCCACCATTCAAACACATTGCTATTTGCAGTAAGTGCATGGCATACCCAGATCACATTATTTTTTTGAGCGTTTAATTTGCCGTAGGTGCTGTAGGCAATTTCCAGGTTTGGTAATTGTCCGCCATTTTCCAATGCAAACGGATAGGGGTAATGATAGGTTTGAACTTGCATGGCTTCTTAATTTTTACTTATAAATAATGTGTGAATTAGGTTTTGTTTTTCATCTTCGGCAAGAAGATTGATAGGGTCAACTATTCTTCGGCGTGTTTTTTCACTAATAAAATTTGGCAGATGCCCACCTTTGATTTCTATGGCAATATCTGCTTCAAATTGTAGTGCGCGTAAAAAGTCTTTTAACGTTAATAGTTCGTATGTATTTGTTTTTATATTTTTCATTGTTTTAAATTTTATGTCTCATTCGAGACAATTAATAAATTTGGAATTCCTCGATCAAATAAAGATCGCCGCGAAAGCGGGTGTAAGTTTAAACTGTAAAGTAATTAGAGTTTAACGCATACAGCAACAACAGCACCACATATGCATGTTTGTTGAGGATGTAAACAATGAGTTGAACGGAGCTAAGCCTGCTCTTGTTCCTTGGATGTTGTTTTGATTCTGTGTGTTCATTTTTTCTTTTTTTAATTTATCTTTCCTCTTACTCTCATCAGAGGTAGGATTTAGCACCGGTTTTCCAATCCTTTCGGACTTTTAGTTGGTTGCCTGCGAGTCAATGAGCCTATTCTCTGGTCGCATCTTGATAAATTAAAACACACAATTGGGTGGGTTTTAATTCGAAACAAATGTAAAACAAATTAGGGCTTACTTCCAAATTTATTTTAACTAGGCTTGGAAATCCTTAGTTTAAAGGGATTTAGACTGATTTTTGAAAATAAAAAAACCTCCTTTTTGGGGAGGTTCTTAAAATAGTTAACAGAAATATTATCTATCGCTATCCATTTCTTTTTTCTGTTGATCTTTCATTTCTTTATAGGTCAACATTTTATAACCTTCAGTACTTACTTTAAATACACCGTCTTCAATAGCTTTGGTGTCAACTTCGGTAGCGGTAGAGATCATTTTCATTTCCATTCCACCTTGATTCATCGACATTTCGGTTTGCATTGGATAACCTTTTAAGTCTGAAAGATCAGGACCCATTCCTTTTTTACCTTTTAAAGTACCTGGCATTTTTATTTTGTCTGTGAACCACACATCTGTTTTCACTTCTTTCTTTTCCTTGTCTTTTCCAACCATTGATGTAACAATTGCTTTTGTACACTCATAACCGGCAATTGTTTTTTTCTCGGTAGTATATTCAATCGAAGGTTTTTGCTTTTTAGCTGCGCTTTCTTTTTCATCAGCTTCAGCTTCAGCTTTTGTCATGGTCCATCCCGTTTTGTTTCCCATTTGTTCAAACAAAGCAGTGGTTATTGCGCCATCATTCAAAAAGATCTGGCTGCCCATCATACTCGTAACTTCTGTTTTCGACTTTTCACCTTTCATGTAGGTAACAACATCGAACTCAGCCATACCTGCGTATTCTTCCGGCAATCCTTCAACTTTAACAGACATCTTAATAGTCATGTTATCTTGCGCGTTCAATTGGATGTAACCAAATGCTAAAGTCGCGATCATTAATAATTTTTTCATCAGTTTATTAGGTTTAAATTGTGCTTGTTGTTTTCAAATTTAGTGCCAATTTACTAATTGTGCATTGTTAAAATTACTTAATTATTTAAAAGGAAACAAAGAGGGTAAGGAAGGTTTTAAATCTAAATGAATTAAGACTTATTGTAGGTCATTAAAGAATTTCTGCATCTCATCCTTACTTACCTTTTTCATGGTGGTAGGCACATCAAACGAGTTATCCGGAACCTCAATAGGGCTTACTTTTTTAGCAAGGAAACGCATTTCCATACCCATTTTTTTAACCCTGTAATCTAAAAGAACACCCTTAACGCTTGCGTATGGGGTTAACTCATTGCACGATTCCATTCCAAGGTCTTTGGTATACCATGCGTCAAATGTAACAGAAGGGTTATCGATCATGGTAACCTTAAGCTTATAGCATTTAAGGCCTAACATGGTTTTAGTTTCTTTGGTTTCTTCGATCTTTAATTTATAGGTGTTGTTCTCTGCAACAATATCTACTACGTTCTCAACGCAATATTGTTTAATGTCCATGAACTTCACCGTTTGGATAATGGTTTTATCCTGAAGATTTCCAATAACTGAGGTATTGAACATACCCATTGTGCTCATCTCGATGATGAACTTGTCTTTTTTATACTTTAAAGTTGCCGAACCCGGAGCTAAACCTGAAAGCGGATGTGTAAGATCTACGGCCTTAGAATCAAATTCAATCACTCCTTCTTCACTTCCGCCCTTTTTTTCTTCGCCAGAACATGATTGCAGGCTAAAAATGAAAATGCCGAGGCATAACACCGCAACAAATACGATCGCCTTGAAAATATATAGCCTTAATTTCAAATTTGAAAGGGGTAATATTATGATTAAATTTTATGATATGCAAGAAAAAACACTCTACTGGGGAATGATTTTAAGCACTAGCACAAAGAAATGCCTATAGTGGATTTACAGTCTTGCGAAGGGTCTCGCGGCTTACATAAGTGATCCCTGTTGGAAGATTAAAGGATTCATCGGCAACGCCAATGCTCTTCACTTCTTTTGCTTTAAAGTGCATTTCCATGCCCATGCGCTTGGCTCTGTAATCCATGAGCATGCCTTTTATCTGTGAATAGGGTGTAAGTTTGTTGAAGTCTCCAACCCCTAGATCCTTAGTGTAATAAGCGTCAAATTTAACTTCAGGACTATCTACTAAACTTACTTTTAGTTTATAGCATTTTAAACCGGCTATCTGCTTGGTTTCTTTGGTCTCCTGGATATTTAGCTTGTAATTAGCATTCTCTTTATTGATATCGCCTTCCTTGTCAACGCAGCCTTGTCTAAGGTCCATAAAGGTGATTGTTTGCGTCATTGTCTTCTTTTTTAGGTTTCCAAAAATACTGGTGTTGAATCCAAAGGAAGACATCTCCATCACAAAATTCTCGTCTTTGTATTTTAGTGTTGCAGAATTGGGTACTAAATTTGCCATAGGATGTTCAGCATCTATGGCTTTAGTTTCGAACTCAATTACACCTTCATTATCTGAAGAGCGCTCAGTAGCTGCGGTATCATTTTTACACGAGATCAATACAGCGCAAAAAAATGCAAAACTGGCAAAAAGGATTTTTCGTGATATGGTTGAACTTTTTTTCAAATCTTAATTTTAAAAAGGACCAAAAAAAATCATTCCTGTTGTTATACGGAATGACTTAAAATAATAAATTAATACATCTAAATTATTTTAAGGTAACTGTTTTGTCAACAGATTTACCCTCTTCTAATTTAATAATACTTCTTCCTTCGAGCGTCATTGTAGCCGGACCAAAAGTTCCAGTATTTACTGCAGTTGTAGTTGCAACGATGTCATAGATAGCCGGAAGTTTAAATACAAAAGAAACATTTCCACCACCATCACTTACGCCATTAGCCTTAAGATCGGCAACAACTGTTTGATTGTTACTTGTTTTTACGTTTGCAAATAACTTAACAGCTGCATTAGAAACAGCATCGCCATTAGCATCAACACACTTAATATTTGCTGTGCAATCAGTATTTTTATCACACGAAATGAAAAAATAATTGAATGATAGCATCAAAACAATAAAAGGAACAATAACTTTGTTTTTCATAATGTTCAAATATAATAAAAAACACCCAAAATGACAAAATTTGGCCAATTAATATTTTTTTTAACCCTTCTGGGCCTGAGTAAGATGGGGGCGCAAACCCTCGGAAAAGAGACCATATTGATAGAAACGGCCATGGGGAACATGAAGCTAAAATTATATGAGGAAACCCCACTTCATAAGGTCAATTTTTTAAAATTGGTAAGTGAGCATTTTTTTGACAGTTTGCTATTTCACAGGGTAATAAATAATTTCATGATCCAGGGAGGTGATCCAAACAGTAAAAGGGCGAAATCCTCTGATACACTTGGGAATGGAGAGCTCGGCTACACTATACCGGCTGAAATAAACCCCAAACTTATTCATAAAAAGGGCACCCTTTGTGCAGCTCGCGAAGGGGATGATGTAAATCCAAAATTCGCCTCAAGTTCTTGTCAGTTTTACATAGTTCAAGGTAAGGTGAGAAGTACTGAGGACCTTAAAAAGGCCGAGGATAGAATAAATAAAACAGCCTCCGTAAACGCCGGAAGGGTGGTGATGAAAAGTGAAGAAGGTAAGGTGTTAAAAATGCAATATGATAAGTACAAAGCAGAAAATAATTTGGATAGTGCCGAAGCAGTGAATAAGCGAATCGAATTGATGGTAAAAAATGAGGTGTCAAAAAAGGCGCCTTACATCTTTTCTGAACTTCAAAAATCAAGCTATTCAACCGTAGGAGGCACTCCTCACTTAGATGGAACCTATACGGTTTTTGGTGAAGTAATTGAAGGTTTGGATGTGATCGATAAAATTGCAGCAGTTAAGGTGGATGGAAATAATAGGCCGGAAAAGGATGTGCGTATGAAAATTACCCTTATAAAGTAACTATTTATTCGCGGGACATTTTTTACAACGATCGCCCTTTTTAAAATTTTTGCAGCAATCTTTTTTCTTTTTCGAACATGAAAATTCCATTACAGGAAACAGGCTGCTGTTATTAATAAATGGTTTAGGCTTTACAGGTTCGAACATGGAACAAAATTATTTCTAAGCAAAGCAATTTCATATACCACAAACAGGGTAATTTTTGATACTTTTGTAACCCTAAATGAATTTGCAACCCCTAAATACTTGGTTAAAAGGCAGTAAAGAGCCGCTTTTGATTTCCGGACCTTGCGGTGCCGAAAGCGAACAACAGGTGTTAGCAACAGCCGAACAATTAAGTAAGATCCCAAACCTAGCCTTATTTAGATCCGGAATTTGGAAGCCTCGCACGCGACCTAATTCTTTCGAAGGCATGGGTGAGGTAGGATTGCAATGGTTACAACAAGTTAAACAAAAATATGGTTTAAGAACAACTGTTGAAGTTGCAAATGCGCAGCATGTTGAATTAGCCTTAAAATATGGTGTTGATGTTTTATGGATAGGCGCACGCACAACCGTAAATCCATTCAGCGTTCAAGAGATTGCCGATTCCTTAAAGGGTGTTGATGTTGCGGTGATGATAAAAAATCCAATTCATGCTGATCTACAATTATGGATCGGTGCTATTGAGAGGATTCACCTGTGTGGCATCGATAAAATTGCGGCAATACATAGAGGCTTTCATTATTATGGTAAACATAAATACCGTAATGAACCCATTTGGAAGATCCCAATTGAACTTCGAACACTTATTCCATCCTTACCGATCATTTGCGATCCAAGTCATATTGCAGGCACACGAGAACTCATACAAGAAGTTGCGCAGCATGCTTTGAATATTGGCATGGATGGTTTGATGATCGAAAGTCACATTGATCCTGATAAAGCATTAAGTGATGCAAAACAACAGTTAACCCCTGAAGCTTTGCAGGCACTATTGAATTCACTTACAGTAAGAGCGGACCAATCGGTTAATAAAGGTTACAAAGAACAGTTAGATGAATTTAGAAAGTTGATTGATGAGATAGATGAAAGTATGTTGGATATCATTCAAAAACGTGAGGATGTGATCCGTTCAATTGCAAACTATAAAAAAGATCACAACATTACTGTATTTCAATTGGAGAGATGGCAAGAGATATTAAAAACGCGCGCTCAATGGGCCGATAAGAAAGGAATTTCGCGCGGACACATTGAAAAACTTTGCCAACTATTACACGAAGAAAGCATACGCATACAAAACGAACTTTTTAATTAGGGAAAACCCCTCCCGCACAATATTAAACTAATATCTGTTTAATTAAAGGAAATAGAATTTAGAACGAACAATCATCCACCGCAGATTTAGATTTTCGCTCACCTGTGGTTCCAAAAACGGGTGAAACACCGATCATGATCTCGGCGCTATTCAAAGCAGGTTTCGACATTTTGTTGATGGACATGTCATAGGCAAAACCCATTACCAAATTATTTATAACACGAACTTGAAAAATTCCGCAAATGAAATTTTTCCCTCGAATGCTTAAGCCATAAGCGAAACGTTTGTACCAATAATTCATCACATTCAATTCAAAGTTTGGAATGCTTTTGTAACTACCCCTTACATTCAAAGCAACTAACAACTTATTTTCGAGCGGTAGTTTGAATTTTCTTCCAATACTAAAAATATAGTGCGGTGGCAAAAGACTTGGAGAGCCAATTTGTTTGGAAGAAAAATAGCCTTTTTGTTTTAAGATCGATACTTGCCAAAAACTTAAGTCGGCAAAGAATTTTTTGTTATTGATCCGAATTCCGGGCACTACATCTGGGTATGCAAAGAACGACCTCGCTGAGGCGGCAACTGCAGGATCGTTTCGATCTAAAATAGTACTGTTAATATAAAATTGTTTAGCGCCGGCAAAAACTCCAACCGACATTTCTGTTTTTTTTGTTACAAGTAAATGAAAAGCGTAACAAGCATAAATACTATTGTCAATAAAGGCTCCATTTCTATCTTGATCAAAATAAACACCAACACTGTGCCAATTTTTATACGCTCTTTTAGGAATGAATGTATAGTGCACATTTAAAAATGCAAGTTTTGGATTGTTATTTACGCCTATCCACTGTGTGCGGGCTCCAAAAATAATTTCGGTAGGGGCGAGAAGCGAAGTGCCTCCTGCCGCCGGGTTGTATCCGGTTTTATTAAAGATAAATTGAGTATACTGAGGTAATTGCTGAGCACTTAGTTGCGTTATTAGTAAAAATGATATGTAAAAAAACTTCTTCACCTTAATATCGTTACATCACCTTTTTGGAATTTATTTTTGTCACTTCCCTTGTAATAAAAAACATAGTAATAGGTTCCGTCGGCATGGTTACCGCCGTCCCAAGGAGTGTAAGTACCTTTTTGCGAATGAACTTGTTGACCCCATTTATTAAAAACATATAATTCAAACTCTGGGTAAAAAGTTGTTTGATTGATACTCCATGTATCATTGTAATTGTCGCCGTTTGGAGTAAAATGATTTGCTATAATTACCTTGCATTCCAATTTTTCGATCTTAAAATTGATCACCGTGTCTTTTTGTGCCGAATCTTTTACTGTAACGGAGTAATCACCGGCATTAAGGTCAGAAATAGAACTGTTATTTGTAACACCAGTACTCCAATTAATTGTGACCGGTTGTTTGCCGCTTAATATTTGAATGCCTGCCGAACCCTTATTGCATTCCTGGTCTGCTTTAAAGAATTGTACACTTAAAGTCTGCGAATAACAAAGTAAAGAAGAGATAAAAATAAAGAGTGTATATAAATTTCGTTTCAAAATTATCTTATAGAAATTAGAGATAATTAATTTTTAGGAAGTCTTTCGATCCAATCGCCGTTTTCTTTGATCAGTGCAATTAGTTCGTCAACCGCGGTTTCGCTTGTAACATTTTTCTTCACCACCTCTTTGCCTTTGTAAAGGCTGATCTTGCCGGGGCCGGTTCCAACATAACCATAATCTGCATCTGCCATTTCTCCGGGGCCATTTACAATGCAGCCCATTATACCGATCTTAACACCTTTTAAATGATCTGTGCGTTCGCGTATCTTTTGGGTTGTTTCTTGAAGATCAAATAATGTTCGTCCACAACTTGGGCAACTGATGTATTCTGTTTTGCTTATGCGTGTTCGAGTAGCCTGAAGAATTCCGAATTGCGTTGAGTTTAGTGTTTGTAAATTCACGCAGTCATTTTGTTTGATCCAAATACCATCACCCATGCCATCAAGTAATAAGGCGCCGGCATCGGTACTGCTGTGCAATTGAAATTGCTCTTCAGAAAGTTTGTTGTAGTTGAATTTAAAAATAACCGGTGTTTCGCATTTCGCATTTTTAAGATCTATCATCATACGACGTAGATCTGCCATTGCTAATTCGTTAAAAGAGTCGAGGATCAACACGCAATTTTTCTCGGTTCTTATTTTCGCGATAAAGTCAGAATTTAAAACAGTATGATCAGCAACTACAAAATTCAAGTAAGAGGAGCGTTCTTTACTTTTAAAATATTCCTCTCCACAAAATAATGGATATGCTCTCTCTTGTGATTTATGCTTTAACCAATGTTCGCTATTGTATATCACACCAAGGGTTCCTGGAATTTCAAAATCAATTGAATTATCTCCGGCATAAATATAATCAACGGCCATATCACTCAAATTCCACTTATCTAAAGGAACTGAATAATTATATCCAATAGGAAAAAGCGAAGCCGCTGTGATCTCTTCTTTAGCACTATAATCTGCTATAACGCGAGGTACGTTATGTTCGCCAATATTTATGACATGATGTGTTTTATGACGATTGTATTCAAAAGGATTATAAGGTAATTCACCTTCGAGGTTTTTTATGCCTGTATCTTTTTTACGATCAGAATAGCGATCCGCTAAATGTTTTGCAACTGGAATCTCAAATTCCGGTTCTTCAGTTAATGAAACACGAATGGTATCTCCCAATCCATCCTCTAGTAACGTACCAATACCAACTGCTGATTTTATCCTTCCATCTTCTCCGTCGCCTGCTTCAGTAACACCCAAGTGTAATGGATAATTTCTATTGGTCTCTATCATTTTATTAACCAACAAACGATAAGCCTGCACCATTACTTG
>Ga0068876_10000867_pt1 | contig 24152 bp, 14 predicted proteins | sample NOAtaG_6_FD_66442 | JGI IMG/M metagenome (GOLD analysis project Ga0068876, IMG submission 66442) | Freshwater lake microbial communities from Lake Erie, under a cyanobacterial bloom - NOAA_Erie_Diel5S_2200h metaG | ecosystem: Environmental > Aquatic > Freshwater > Lake | place: USA: Ohio, Lake...
CGTTGATGGTTCCATGGCCCGCCATATGGCCGTGTTCCATTTCTTCTAGATCTAAGAGTAATATGGAAAAGCCTTTCGCAGACACACCCACTCGTCCCCCGGGAACCTGGGCTTCGAAGTCTATATCGCTATTAAACTGGCCTTTGTTCTGAATAAACCTGAGGCCATTAGTGTTCTGGCCAAGGGCACAAAATGAAACCAATAAGAAAATGAAAGTTAAACGCATACCAGCTCAAATTTACCAATTTCAGGCAATGCGAGAAAAGCTTTTGCGCTGTCTGTCGGTTTATAAAACTTGCTTCGCGTTATGGGTGATTTTTATATTTATTACTGACGATATACAATCTATATCTTGACTTAGATGTTTGTTAATTACGGTTAAAATAGGTAATTTAACCTAGCTTAAATCAATCAATAAATTGAGTTTACAAAGGATCAATTATTGATTTTTTACTCTATCATTACTTTTTGAAATAGCTTACTATGAAAGTACTTTTTTACACGCGCGAATACCCACCTTATGTTTACGGAGGAGCTGGTGTTCACGTGGAATATCTGGCGCGTGAGTTATCCAGGTTAATGGAGGTGGAAGTACGATGCTTTGGCGATCAGAACACCAGTGCCGAGCACTTGCGCATACTTGGATTCAATTCAGATTCACTTTCTCTTACCGATACAAAAGCTGAGTTAGCACCCATATTCAAAACCCTAACCACCTGCATTCAGATGAACAGTGGATCGATGAACGCTGACCTCGTTCATTGTCATACCTGGTATGCTCAGTTTGCCGGCATCTTGTCAAAACTCTGCTATGGCACACCGCTGGTGGTAACTACTCATTCTCTTGAACCGCTTAGGCCGTGGAAACGCGAACAGTTGGGTAGGGGATATGATGCTTCATCATGGATCGAAAAAACAGCACTTGAAATGGCCGATGCCGTCATTGCCGTCTCTCAGGAAACCAAACAGGATGTACTGAAATACTTCAATGTAGATGAAAAAAGGGTAAGCGTTATTTATAACGGTATTGACTTAGATGAATATACTGTTACCACAGATACGCAAGCACTCGACAAATTCGGAATAGATAAATCAAAACCGTATGTACTTTTTGTCGGCCGCATCACCCGGCAAAAGGGAATTATCCATCTGGTAAACGCCATCAAGTATATCGCGAGCGATACTCAGATTGTTTTATGTGCAGGTGCCCCCGATACCGAAGAGATAGGCCTCGAAATGAAGAAGCGCGTGGGAGAGGTTCAGAAAACCAGGAGTAATGTAATCTGGATCGCTGAAATGGTCAGCAAAAAAGATGTCATTCAATTGTATTCGCACGCGGCAGTATTCTGCTGCCCATCTATTTACGAGCCGTTTGGCATCATCAACATTGAAGCGATGGCATGCAAAACCGCTGTTGTGGCAAGTAGCGTAGGTGGTATCAAAGAAGTAGTGGTGGATGGCGAAACTGGAATATTGGTACCGTTGGAACAAGAAACGACAGCACCGTTTGAAGCAGCCCATCCTGACCAATTCGCAAAAGATTTGGCTGCTGGTATTAATAGATTAATGGGCGATGAAAAATTAAGAGAAAGCATGGGCGCTCTTGGAAGAAAAAGAGTAGAAGACTATTTTGACTGGAAGGCGATCGCCCAACAGACACAGATGCTATATAAAAAAATCCTGGATCATGATAAATGATGATGTTATTGCGATCATCCTGGGGGGAGGCCAGGGATCGCGCTTGTATCCATTGACCGCTAAACGTTCTAAACCTGCAGTGCCGATTGCAGGGAAATACAGATTGGTGGATATTCCGTTGTCCAATTGTATCAATTCGAGTATCAGTAGGATGTTCGTTCTTACACAGTTTAACTCCGCCTCGCTCAACCGTCATATTAAGAATACATACAATTTTAGTTTGTTCAGCCGTGCGTTTGTTGACGTGCTCGCTGCTGAGCAGACGATTTCGAACAAGAACTGGTTTCAGGGTACTGCCGATGCCGTGCGTCAAAGCATGCACCATTTCCTAAACCACGATTTTAAGTATATATTAATTCTTTCCGGGGATCAGTTGTATCAGATGGATTTTAATGTGCTGATTGAGCGACACATTGAGAGCGGTGCTCGAATTTCCATTGCTACGCTGCCGGTGAAAGCAGAAGAGGGTGTCGAGTTCGGTATTATGAAAACCGACAAGGAGAATATGATTACTAGCTTTATTGAAAAGCCAAATGCGGAAGAAATTCTAAATTGGAAATCGGAAGTAAGCGACTATATGAAATCAGATGGTCGCTTTTACCTGGCGTCAATGGGTATTTATGTGTTTGATCGGGATTTGTTGATTGAGCTCATGAACGACCCCGGCACGAATGATTTCGGAAAGGAAATCATTCCTCAGTCCATTAGTAAACACAAGGTACTCAGCTATCAATTTGAAGGGTATTGGACGGACATCGGAAACATACGTTCCTACTATGAAGCCAACCTGGGTTTTACCGATCCAATTCCAAGCTTTAATTTATTTGACAATAGGAAGCGTGTTTATACCCACGCCCGAATTCTTCCAACTTCTAAAATTTCTGGTACAATGATCGTTGACTCTGTTATTGCAGATGGAGCCATCATTCATGCCGCGAAAATTGAACGATCTGTCATTGGTGTAAGATCAAGAATCGGGAAGGGAAGCACCGTTATCAAAACATACATGATGGGCAGCGATTCCTACCAAACGCTACTGGAAATAGCTTCTAAACCAGGCGACATCTTGATGGGCATAGGAGAAAACTGTCATATCGAAAATGCTATTCTCGATAAAAGCTGCAAGATTGGAAATAACGCAACGATCATCGGTGGCTCACACCTTCCCAATCAGGAAAACGATTTGTATGTGATTGCCGGAGGAATTGTGGTGGTTAAAAAAGAAGCTACGATACCACCTGGTTTTGTGCTAAAATGACAGAGCACTTCCCAATTGAATCAAGCTGCTTCCAACTTATACCCTTTGCCGTGAACATTCGTAATTTTCAGCGCAGGATCGCTGCTTAGTTTCTTGCGCAGTTTTGATACAAACATATCCAAACTGCGACCGGTGAAAACGCCTTCATTGATCCAGATTTCCTGCATCAACGTTTCGCGCGGAATCAGTTCACCAAAATTTTTATTAAGTAATTCGAGAATCTTGTATTCCTTTTCTGTGAGGCTGATCACTTCAGTCCCCAATAACAAGCGATGACCCTTCACATCAAATAGGAATTTTCCGATGGCAGATCCTTCCAGAAGCGAATCAGTGAATATCGCATGGCCTTGATGCTGCACTAGGGCAGGTGTTACATTTTTTCTAATACGCCCAATCCAAAATGTAATACCCAAAAGCACAAGCATCGTGCTACAAACCATGATGAAAAATGGGTTGTCAAAGATTCGCATTTTGAAGTCCTTACCTTTTGGGTTGGCTTCGAGGCGATCCAATGTAATTGATTTGTTTTCTACACTCAACAGATCGTTAGCTGCTTGTTTCTGTTCCACGTTCTCATCGTTCTTGTATAAATCGGGAAAGGTTATTTCGATGGTGTAACATCCAGGTAGCTGACCTCTTCCTTTGCAGGGCAAAACATCGGGTGAAGTATTACTGACCTGAAAGCCATACACAATACCGGCTTTCAAGCAGTCATGTACTGTAACTGTGTAGCCGGATGGGAACTGTGTTTTAGGCAGCAGGGTTTGCGACAGCACCATAAGCGAGTCGTTGTTAAAAACCAGTTCTTTTTCGAAGGTAAGAAGAAATGTGCCTTCTTTCGTTTCTGTGACCGGCAACACACGAGAGGTACGATCACCCGCCTGCAGCAACAACCGATGACCCATCTCACGGATGATGAGATTGATTTCCTTTGCCCGTAGGTCGCGGTCGGTACGTTTGGTAAAAGACGAAGCAAAAAAGAGAACAGCAACCATCACAAATGCACTGCCGTAAACCGCCACAAATCGGTTATTTAAAAGGCTGAAAGAAGAATTTACACCCATTTACATTCTTTTTACAATTGATTTACCATGAAAGGCAACGCGGTTGCGTACGTTTGAATGCGCAAAGGTAAAGCAATTTTTCTTTGTTAAACTTAATGCTATGATGAACACGAAAAAAATCATTTACGCGCTGATCTTACCGCTGGTTGTGGTAAGCGGACTGTTGTTTGCTAATCGTGAAACTAAAAATGAAACTTCTAAAAAGTCAAACCCAAGGCCTCTCTCTGCTGCTGAACGGGAAGCTGTTTTGAAAAAATGGGAGGCTTCCCCTGACGGTATTATGCACAAAAAATGGGAAGCGTCTCCTGCAGGTAAAAAAGTACTTGCCAGTGCTGCTAAAATAAAGAAGTCCATTAGGGATACTACCAATATGGAGGCTGTTGTCACCTCACTTTCTCTTCTGCCCGGCTCAAGATTAGGTTTCGGAGTGATGGTAAGGATTAATGGTGACGATTATATTCTTGCGTTTGGACCTGAAAAGTCGGGCAAGAATGATTTGAATTTTAACAATGAATTTGAGCAATTACATAGCCTGAAAGTTACCGACAAAATAATGATAAGAAGCCATAGCGTATCGTACGCGCCCAAGTATGCATATCCAATAGTAACGGGCGACTATGTAGAACGAGATGGTAAAATAATTTACAAACGTGTACCTCGCCAAGGCGGCTGCTAAGTAAATTATGAGAAACATTTACCAAATTTCATGGATTGACAAATTAGTGCTTCGATATTAGTTTCTTCATAAACCGGCAAACTTTTAAAAACCAAATCTACTATGCGTTACTTACATCTGACTTTCTTGTTTATTGTGTTGAGTTTCTTTTCAGCTAATCCGGACCTGGAAAATTCAACGACTACCACAACCACCTTAAATTCCGACACTGCCAAATCAACCTCAAGCACTGATGGTGAACCACGCATATCCAACGTGATCTTGCAATCAAAAGATGGAGGACGGACCTGGCAAGACATAAGTCTCGATTTGCCTGAAAATGGAGAGCCTCAAGATTTTTTTGCGGGAGAGTCGGACGTGTACTTACGCTTAAAAAATTCGATGTATCACAGTAAAAGTAATTCGGCAACACCCGTTTGGGAGAAAGCGAATGTTCCTGATCCTGGAAAAGCTTCAATTGTTTTCAATCGTTCAGGAGTCATGGCCTACAATTATGAAGGAGAAGTTTATAAAAAGTTGCCCGCTACTGGAACTTGGCTGCCGATCTACCAGGATTTTAAAAAACGTTCGATGAGGACAATTTTTGAAACATCCAATGGTACGTTATTCTTAGGTTTCGACAGCGGTCTTTATAAATCTGCTGACAAGGGAAAAAGTTGGAAACAAGTCCAGAATGAAGGTTGGTTGGGGAGTCTGGTGGAGTCTGAAGGGGTTCTGATGGGTACGGGTCAAAAAGGAATTATGCGTTCTACAGACAATGGGGAACACTGGGAATGGGTAATCAGCGAGGGTGGCGTGGGTGTAGCGGTAGAGCGTATTGAAGGTGGGTTCGCGGCCATATCTTACAACACCATAACAAAATCCAGAAGAATACGCATTTCGTTGGATAGTGGAAAAACATGGAAAGCAATTGATGAAACAATTCAGCCTTTGCTGTACATTCCATCTTTCAACGGATTTTCAGATGCTGCGTCTATTTCATCTATCAAACAAATGGGCAACTATTTTATTTGTGGCCATCCAATTGGTATACTCGTGTCACCCGACATGGGTAAAACGTGGAATGTTGCTCATAAGGGTGTTGAGCAAAAAGTGTTTAAGGTGTATGTTTCTGACCATACATTGTACGCGGTGCTGATGGGTATGGGGTGCTGAGAATTCGGGAGGCAAAAGTTACCAGCACGGTGGATTGCTTTGGTGATGTTCTTCATCAACAAACATAAGCAGCGCCCACATTTGTGAAAACAAATTATTTGCAAATTGAAAAGGAAGCGAAGTTCTAAAAGCATATGATTATTTTGAAAAAGTTATTTCTTGCAACAGCATCCTTCATTTATTATTCTGAAGTTTGGGTCTTGTTCCAAGACATTTTACGGGTATTCAAATACAAACGAAGAAAAAGTAATATTTTTGAAATTAGAAGCTTGGTCTTCAAATTCTTGCTTCTTTGTAACTAAAAAAATATTTTTCATCTATGTTAGTTTCAGGTCGGTGGGCTTGGCTTTTTTTACTCGCATCCATTTTGTGTTCTTGTCATCAATCCTCAAAGCCTGCTCGATTTGACGAAGTATCAACAAATAAATCTATTTTTTCCACGCAAACGTCTCGCGGCATTGTAATTGGTGATTATGATAACGATGGTGACGATGATGCCTACATCGTTAATGCCGATTCAACAGAAGGTAATCGTCTTCTTCGGAATGATGGTGCTTTTGTCTTCAAGGATGTTACCGAGGAAGCTAAACTCAAGGCTCTGGGATATTCTAAGACGGCAGTTTGGTTTGATGCTGACAACGATGGTTGGCTGGATTTGCTTGTTGGTCAGCTGACACGAAATCGTTTTTTTCATAATCAAGGAAATGGAAAGTTTGAAGAGCAAGTCTCAGGGCTGGAAGTTGGACGATCAGCAAGTGCTCTTTTGGCGGCAGATTTTAATGGCGATCAATGGCTAGACGTTTATGTATGTAATTTTATGAACGAAAATAGTCTCTTCATCAACATTGGGTTTGGTAAGTTTGAGAATAGGATATGGAACAGCGGAGCGCAAATTGGTCATCAACTGAGCATGGGGGCGGTTGCCGTTGACCTCGACCACGATGGCGATCAGGATATTTATTGCATTTATGATGGCAATCAGCCAAATCGACTGTCTCGCAATCTGGGCAATGGCCAGTTTCGCGAAACCGGGGAGGAACAAAAACTTAATTATCGAGGGCAGGGGATGAGTGTCGACTTTGCTGACTTTAATCATGATCAGCAATTTGATTTCTATGTAACCAATCTGAACGATAATGCGCTGTTCTTGCATGGTTCAGATTCTACCTATTTGGAGGAAGCAACCAGTGCCGGTGTTAACGACAAAGGAATGGGGTGGGGGGTGATTTGTCTAGATTACGACAATGATTCTTTCTCAGACATTTATATGATCAATCAATTCCATTTTTCACCATTTCCTAATCGGTTGTTTCGAAACCAAGGCGGAGAAAGGTTTAGCAATGTAATTGAAGGTCTTCCTGCTGAAAGTCGTAAAGACGGTTTTGGGGGAGCTAGTGCCGACTTTAATAGGGATGGCAGAATTGACCTAATGATCGCCAATACCAGTGGAGGGGGAGTGCAATTGTTTGCCAATCAGGAAGTCAACGAAAATCACTATGTCCAGTTCGGATTGGTCGGCAAAAAATCTAACAAATTCGGTGTGGGCGCCCGCATTGAAATTCGAGTTGGTAGGATGATACTAATTGATGAAGTCACCACTGGGTCTGGATACGCCTCGCAAAACAGCAACATAATTCACCTTGGCTTGGGTAAACATTTAATAGTAGATGAAGTCAAAATCCGCTGGCCTTCCGGTGAGATGCAAAGTATAAAACACGTTTTACCCGATCAACGATACTTGGCAGTGGAAGGTGAAGTAATTGAACCGTTCACGACTGAGCGTTATCAAAACTTCTTGAGCGAGCCACGAATTCTGCCCAAGCCGAAGGCATGGTTTGATGAGTTAACAGTTGATACCGATCAGTCCATCGCACGGATTTGGAATGAGGCGTTGCTTGAGGCTATTCGAAATGACTTTGCACGCCCCACCGTCCACGCCCGAAATTTGTATCACTTGTCGGGCGCAATGTATGAAGCATGGGCAGCTTATTATCAACCCCATAGATTATTACTATGTCAAGATCAGTCTAAGACGATTCAATTTTTTTTTGATACGCCCGATAGATCAAAGGTTCGTGAAGCCATTAGCTATACGGCCTTTCGGCTTCTACAACATCGATTTGGCAAATCTCCAGGGGCCGCTTTTACTCTGAAAAGTCTAAGTACCTTATTTGCTAGGCTAGGTTATGATGAACGAAATCATTCTACTGATCTTCGGCTATCATCTTCTGCCGCGCTAGGCAATTATATCGCTTCACGCTGGATTAACTTCGGTCAGCAAGATGGCTCTAACGAACAACTTCAATATGCCAATCAATACTATCGCTCCGCCAATAAAGCCATGATCCCAACAAATCCAGGCAATCCTAATCTTCAATATCCCAACCAATGGCAACCTCTTACGTTCGATCAATTCATCGACCAAAGCGGAAACTTCATACCTGGCCACATTCCCGAATTTCAAAATGCAGAGTGGGGCAATGTAATTCCTTTTGCGTTGGATACTTCACAACGCACGGTTTTTTTACGCGATGGGAAATCATACAATGTGTATCTGGATCCTGGTTCTCCACCTCGGCTAGATTCAACCAATGAGATGAGCTCAACGATTTACAAGTGGGGGTTTGGCTTAGTTGCCGAATGGGCCACCCATCACAGCTTGGAGGAGCTAACTCGTATAGACATCTCACCAAATGCAATTGGTCATATTCAAAACTACCCCCAAACATTTGGCCAAATGAAAGAATATTACCAGTGGCAGAATTGCCTAGGCTCGGGCTATCGCCAGAATCCTAAAACCAGAAAACCCTATACACCTCAATGGGTGAAGCGAGGCGATTTTACACGTGTGCTAGCTGAATTTTGGGCCGATGGACCAAAGTCCGAGACTCCTCCAGGCCATTGGTTTACTATTCTAAATTATGTTTCGGATCACCCCGCGTTTTCAAAGCAATGGCGAGGCAAAGGCGCTACGATGGATGACACGGAGTGGTATGTTAAGAGTTACTTAGCTTTAGGTGGGGCGCTTCACGATGCTGCCATCACAGCCTGGGGGCTAAAAGGGTACTACGATTACGTCAGGCCTATAAGCGCAATTCGGTATATGGCTTCAATTGGCCAATCGAGTGACCCATCTTTAGAAAACTATCACCCCTGGGGCTTACCATTAAAGGAGGGCTTAAGTGAGATAGTAATGCGGGGAGATAAGCTGGCAGGACCACAAAATGAACATCTGCATAAGGTCAAGATTAGAACTTGGAAAGGTCCTCCCTATATTAAAAATCCCAAAACCGAAATGGCAGGGGTGGATTGGATTCTAGCTGAAAACTGGTGGCCCTACCAGCGCCCTACGTTCATCACACCACCGTTCGCAGGCTTTATATCTGGTCATTCTACTTATTCATCTGCAGCGGCAGAGGTAATCACCTTGTTGACTGGCGATGAATTTTTTCCCGGAGGTTTGGGCGAGTTTGTCGCAAAGAAGAATAGCTATCTAACATTTGAAGAGGGGCCTACTACAGAAGTTGTCCTTCAATGGGCACGGTACAAAGATGCAGCAGATCAGAGTGCGCTAAGTCGGATATGGGGAGGAATCCATCCTCCACAAGACGACATGCCAGGCCGACTAATAGGAAAAAGGGTTGGGGCACAGGCGTTTCAAAAAGTAGAGCAATTGATTGACAATCGTTAGAATAATTAAAAATGTCTGGGTTAGCTCTTGCGGTTTGGCAAGTGCTGTAACTCCATACATAAATCACCTGACCAAAAATGTGAACTTAGGGTTTTCAAAGTTATATAATAGCGAGCGTGAAGCCTGCCCCGATGTCTCATCGGGGTTAAGTAGCATTGGCATCCGGGCCTGTCTGCCGGAGTGCCTCACGAAGGCAGGCTTACCGGAATCTTCATAGAAAGTTTTTTAGCGCGCGCTTTCAATAACCCAATCTTCATCATTCACAACCGGGCTGGCCTGCCTACCGTAGCCTCAGCGAAGGTAGGGGCAACAACACTCTTTGGGTAGGCTTTGGAAGTGGGAGGGATGTGTGGCCTGTCCGCCACTTGGCGGATGTTGCTGCTACGCTGGCAAATGCAATAGGGATAGAAGCCCCGATGTATAATCGGGATAAACTCCAAGCACGAAGTGTGTTGGCAGGAGCGAGGCGGATCTCGACACTTGTCGGGACGAATTGCCCGTGCCGCAGGCATTGCCTTTTCAGCTATTGAAAATCTTCTTTACAAAAGTAACCAAATTGGTTACTTTTCTGTTTATTTGTGCATGAACATTTATAATCGAAGCTCGATCACTACTTTTTATAAGGAGCATCCCGATTGTAAAGCCACACTGGAAAAGTGGTATCATGATGTGGAGGCAAAAAACTGGAAAAGACCTGGAGAAATTACTCGGGATTTTAATACAGCACGAACTATAAAAAATAGCCGTGCAATTTTTGAGATTAATCATAATGACTACCGCCTAATTGCTGAAATAAACTACCTGAAAGGCTGGGTGTTCATAAAATTTATTGGAACACATGCTGAGTATGATAAAGTGGATGCAGAGTTGGTGAATTTGTTTAAAAACCAAAAGAGAAAATTATGAAATTCAAAATACTTAAAACAAAAAAGGATTACCTGATTGCCCTGGAGCGCTTTGAGGAAATATTTCAGGCGAAGCCAGGATCACCTGAAAGCGATGAAGCAGATATCCTTTCTCTCTTGATAAAGGAATACGAAGAAAAACATTATGTCATAAAAGCACATAATCCGCTGGAAGCCATTAAGTACAGAATGGAGCAACAGGGTTTAACGAATAGTGACCTTGCTGGAATACTTGGCTTTAAAAGTAGAGTAACTGACATTTTTAATAAACACCGGAAGTTAAACCTTACCATGGTGCGCAAGCTTCATACTCAATTGAATATTCCACTAGAAACCTTAGTGAAGGAGTATTAAGCCCAGTAGTTATATAATGGCATTGCGTGGCGCCTGTCCCGATGTTTGATCGGGGTTAAGTAGCTTTGGCGGAGCCTGGCCCGCGCCTCGCGGGAAGCTTACCAAAATCTTCATAGAAGGTTTTTTAGCGCGGGCTTTCAACCACTCAATCTTCATCATTTACGACCGGGCTGGCCTGCCTACCGTAGCCTCAGCGAAGGTAGGGGCAGCGACACTCTTTGGGCAGGCTTTGAAAGTGGGAGGGAAGTGTGCCTGCCTGCCGATAGGCAGGGCCTGCACTATGTGTGTTGCTGCTTGGGTGGTTCGCTCGAGATAACGCTTAATTTATTCTCACCCTCTTTGTGCTCTCCCTTCCATAGATTACTGGAAAGTACATATATTCAACGACTGCCGGATTGAGTGTATAAGCGCCAGAGTACCTTGGCAACAGTGAAATGGTATAAGTATATTTTCCTTTTTTCAAGTACTGACAGTAAATGTTTGCCTTTTGGTTATAATATTCCCGATGTACCTCTCCGTTTGTTCTGAACTGAGGTTTTGATTCATAGTAACATCCGGCAGGAATGGGTACTTCGATCATAGCGTACTCTGCATCGCTTTTCACTTCGATATTCACAGTAAGTTTTACAGGTTTACCGATTTTCAAAGTTTTTGGAGAATCCTCAAAGCTGGTAGACACAACAAAATCCTTTTCTGATTTTTTCGGATTGCTACTCCAGCTCTCCTGGTAAGCGGTAAAGTAAATGGGTAGTTGACCAGACTTTGAAACCGTTAACATTCCACTTCCAGCGACAACTTGTTCGAACGGGAACTGTTCAATTTTTTGATTGCTCAACCCGGATAGTTGAAGTGCCGGTTTTGTGGCTGATTGTTTTTCAAGCAGAATTTTTGGAAGTATTGTTCCAAGTATCAATGATGACTCGTATGTGTTCCTCCAATTTTGCTTTCGATGCTCCAGGAAATAATTCCGGAGTTTAATTAACTCTTTGCTTGATTGATTTTCCCTTTCGATCATTTTGTAAACAAGTAATGTGTTAAGAACAGAATTGTCGGACAGATTAAGCCGGTCTTCACCCCAATATGAATTCCCTTTGACAGTGTGAGATCGTTGCGAATTAATCCAGTTCCAATCAGGAATTTCTCCTGAAAGTTGTTTCAGGCGTTGTGCAGTTAGTTTATCGTGTAACGATGCTGTCGCTGATCTTTGAACACTATCGACCAATTCCTTCACTTGTAGTTTCTCCCCCTGTTCGAGAAGATAAGTTTGTACGTCAAGCCTGGTCTTTGAGAGCGTATTCGAGAGGTTAATCCCAAGATAGTTTATAAGCGACTCTTTGTTGACTGCAACCGGAAAGCCATCCTTTTGAGCGAGGTCAAGACTTTTTGCCACATGCAGTGTTATCCAAACATTACCCTCACCGCTTCCCCACCAGCTCCAGCTGCCATCCTTATTCTGATTGCCCACCAGCTTCCGGATCATTTTTGAAATTTCTCGTTCGCCATTGAGTCGCTCGTTTTTGTAAGCACTTATTTTCTTTTCAAGCAATAAAGCCATCAGTTTCGAAGCTTGTTGCTCATTGCATTCATAAGGATAATGCTTGAGGAATCTGATTTCATCGATTAATACATCAAGCAAATCTGCTTGTGCATACAGCTTGATCCGTCCCTGACTATTGTTGAAGTTAATCGTTACGGTTGTATCATTCGTCAACGAAACAAAATAACCGTTTGCTTCTTTCACTCCCTGTGGATACACAGGGACTTTCCTCAATTCACCATCTGAATAATTTTTATAGGCAACCGAATAAAAGACAGATAGGGTGTCAGATTCCCTTGCTGTAAGGTGTATCGAGTCAATTCTTGAATCTTTGACTTTCAGTGATGACTTCTCAATTTCCTTTTGATCAATTTTAATTGTCCTCTCCAGATCAATTTCCTCTTGTGCATAGTTGGTTATTTTGCCGATGGCATTTGAGGAATCACCTTCCACTAAAAAGAGAGGTTGAGCGATTTGAGCAACAAGAGGCTTATAAGATTTGATTACAGAACTAGTTTGGCCAGTGAGCTTTTTACGCATGCCCAAGACATGAGCGCTCCAGCCTGTAATGTCATCTGGAAATGTAGCGTCAAACTCAGCACGTCCGTTTTGGTCGGTGCTTAAAGAAGGCCTCCAAAAAGCATAATCTCTAAAGTTCTTTCTTAGTGCGTTCCCTGGTACATTTTCCAACGCGGCTACCGTTATTGCAGATTTACTGAGTTGTTTCAAATCATCTTTCGTGGTGCCGAGCTTTGTTGAGAACAGAATAACACCGTTAGACGCCCGCGAACCATAGAGTGCAATTGCTTCTGATCCCCTAATCACCACTATCTCGGTGACCTTACTTTTATCAATATCCTGAAGTCTCACAATTTTTCCATCAAGAATAACTAGTGGCTCGGCATCAGACTGTGTGCTGGAATATCCCCGGATTACAACAGCGACTGAATCTTCAAGTTCATGCCTGTACCTTGGAGAACGAACGCGAACACCGGCAACGCGCCCCGATAGCTGTGTAGAAATGGAATAACCAAGATTTCTACGTTCCGTTTGAAAGCCCATTGCGGTAACTACTACTTCGCTTAGTTGGGTGACATCATTCTGGAGCTTAGTGTTTACAATCGAATGATTGTTGATAGACGACTCCTGTGTTACAAGACCAATAAACGAAAATACAAGAGTACCGTTTGGAGGACACCTTAACTCGTAATTCCCATTCATATCAGTGACTGTTCCAACTGATGTGCCTTTCACAATCACGTTGACTCCCGGAAGTGGAGAACCGTCTTCCTCGGAAACAATTCTGCCAGTGACAACGTGATCAAAAGAATAGTTTGCTGAGGACTCCTGATAAAACAATTCTCTTACTTTTTGAAGCTCCTGCTGACGATCTTTAATTATGTAATTCTCATCAGCAGACCATTTTTTTATGGTATTCAGAACCTGAGCGCTAAATGTATCCGGAGCGTGTAGCTCGAAAGATTCGAGATTGTAATAATTGTTTCCGTATGGCCTTATCTCTATTGAATCAGCCCTTAGATATTGCTCATTGCTGAAGATGATGATAGCCTGGTAACTTCCTGGATCGAATAGAAGATTCTTTACATCTTGGGTGATAATGAAATAATTATCGGGATTGTTTAGATCAACAACAAAGGTTGCCCTGACGAGCAATTTGCTCGCCTCTTTTGGAAGGCCATCCAATGTCAGTCTTCCAATACGTTTTGAAATTGGTTCAAAGTCAGGGAAACGCCTGAAGGGAATGGGCGTGTTTTCTTCGATGTTCTTCCAGTGCTGTTTAATTGCGCTAAGTGTAAGAGCTTGATCCTTGAATGAAGGTATGTCTGACTTCCAGCTAAAGCCTCGCTTCAGATAGTTGTCTGTTTTTATACCTTTCAGTTTTAGCTGCCCTTCCTGAAAATCATAGGAGAAGAAAGGTTCGTATTCGAATGTTTGCTGAAAACCATCCTTATCAGCATACGTCATCTTGCCTGGATAAAATGGGCCGGCAAATCGTTCATAGTATGAGTAACCATAGTAGTTGTTGCTGGGCCCAATTAGTCGATATACATTTCCTTGCTGAATGAAGGCATCTGATTTCCGTTGTTGTGTATTGACAACCATGAAATAACGACTCAATTTCTTTAGCTCTTCGTCTGAAAATTTAAAGGGCATTTCCACTTCAGTACAGTTCGCGGGCAGATGATTCCGGTCAACAGAAAAAATCAGTTTCTGATTTGGTTCTATTCTTACCTTTAGGATTGTGATTAAACTATTGTTTAGACGAATGTCAACAGTGTGTTCTCCGGTTGTAATATGAAATGAGTATGGTTCCAGCGTGGACACTCCCTGATAATATACCGGTTGACCATCAACATAAATCACTTGAATAGGTTGAGTATCGCCACGCCTCACAATAAAAGGCGCGAATTGCGAAACTTCTGCTTTTGAGCGATGCTCAAAGTATCCTGCGGTTGGAAACAATAACTTATAGAATGCAATGCTATCGAGGCCGAGGATCCTTTTCCAATAAGCCCATTCAATACTTTTCGATAACTTTAGATCAACTTCTTTGGCGTTGAACTCATTAAATATCTCCCTGCTTTTCTTGGTTTTTGAAAAAGATGGAAGTGAAGGCACCGAACTGTTTTCAAATTTCTTTGTGACAGCAAAGGCTGTCAAGTCAACGTTTTCCACCGGCTCACCTAGGGCATTTTGAACACTAATCTTAAAGCTGGCTTTTTGGCCGGGATAAACGATAGCAGGGTGATCGAGTTTAATATCGAGGTTTCGTTTTTCGAACCCAATGTCGAACTCTTTACTTTCTGATTTCCCAGCCCATATATATTGAACCGAAAGTGAATAACTATCTGAAAGATTTACCTTTCTTTTAATACTCAGCGATTCTGTTTGGGAGCTTTCAATGAGTTTTCTATTCTTAAAAAGAAAGTAACGGAATGGTATGCTTCTGGGATTTTCTGAAACGATTATCAAAGAGTCGGCTGTCCTGTTGGACAACACTTGGAGTTTATCAGGTAGTTCTTCGAGGTCGATTCCATCAGATTCAGTTTTGCCGTTAGACAAATAACTCACAGAATACCAGTCCGTAAATGGATCAACTCGCTCAGAGTATGGTAGCGTAATTATCTTATCAACGAAATCGTAGGACGGGTTTGAACGACTAAGAGCAATTTCCTTCATTGCAAGATTTCGTGAATCAAGATTCATCACTTTAACACTGTCATTCTCCAGTTCAATAGTTATTGGAAAAGGTTTCGCGTCATGATCGAGAGACACGGTCTTTACTGTTCGTTCATTTTCTGCATTATAGAAGGCCACCACCGCTTCATAGCTTAGTGACAAGTTCGACATGACCGAATCCGGAATGCTTATTTTGGTTTCTCCTACAGGATCATGTTTAGCCTGGTAAAACCAAAGTGTGTCTGGAACAAACACCTTCGACTGATAATACTTCTTCACATCTTTAGGCTTAAGGAGAACATCTACACTGACATCAAAAAGCGGCATCTCATTTGAATCTTCTCCTTTCAAATACAGCGTTGCAGGTTTGAGTTTTGTCTTGTGCTCGCTTCTTGCAGCGTAAGAATTGTTTTTTAATTGATACTCCTCATATTTGAAATTCGTTGACAACAACCTGTTGCCTTTCTTGTCTCTGAATTCTATTGAATAACTTTGATCCAGTTTCAAATTCAGACTGTCGCTGATCGGAAATTCAAATTGGTAAGCTCCTTTCCTGTAAGCTTCTGCTGTTCCTATTTTCTTGCTGAATGGATCGGGATAAAACTTGTTCAGATAGATTTCAACAGCATTTCCTGCAGGCTTTCCCTTCTTTGTTGTAACGATTCCCTTCAATCTCAGCGTGTCATATGGTTTGAATTTGGGTTTATTAAGAACAATATATCCACTGCGGGGTTTCGGTTTAAAAATTCTAGCAATTCGATGGTAGATTCCCGGTGCAACTAAACGATCTCCGTTGACTATTCTTTGAACAGTTCCCTTGATGTAGAATAGGGGAGAAATAATGTGATTGACCGGAAAGGTTTGTGAAATCTTTTTACTGGTCCTTACAAGAAAGGTGTTATTGAATCTTCTCTCGATTTCAAAGAATGAGATATGGCCTTGGTGTTCAACGCTTACGATTCCTCTCTTGTTAGATTTTCCTAAACGGTACGCCTTAATGCTCTCTTGAAAAGGAATTTGTTTTGAACGGACTGCAACCTTCACGTCTTGTAACTCTTTTCCACGCAAATCATTAAAGACCATGACCAGGTCTCTATGATTATTCAACAGATTCATTTTGAGGTTATTGACCGATCTGAGTTCACAGTTCAATCTTCCATTTACTGTCTTTACAAAAACAAAGTGCCCTACTGGCAGGTCCTTTCGATATGTGGAATCAGTCGGATAAAAATCGAAAAGATTTTGTAGCAGAGTGGTATCCATTTCCCAGATATCCCTGTAGAGTATTTTGGCTTGTCCATTGTTGATCTTATAGATGAAGGTGTAATAACTACTTCTCCGGCTTTCAACAAGGTCTTGAGCGGAAGTAGAAATCGTGATGAAAAATTGAATGATGAAAAACGTCAGGTAGGATCTTCGCATGTCTTGGTCAGGTTGTCTATAGTATTGATTCAAAAGGAATCAATTTTCCATAAATCAATATGCAAACTTTAATCATAATTGAAAAAAACTGAATTAATGCATGATTGAAGTAGGGGAGACCATGACTTCACGGTTCAAATTGGATAATACGGGCGCGCAGGCTCGACCCAAAGGCGGGGGCGTGTTGGCAGGAGCGAGGAAGCCTGCCTGTCCGGCAGGCGGGCATATTTGGCTCTTGATCTTTTTCCCTGCCTGCCGGTAGGCAGGGTTCTTTTTGCATCATAGCGAAACGTCCCGCAAGGCGGGAGCAAAAAGAACAAAAGAAAAATAAAGTGCGCCTGTCCGACCTCTGGCGGAAACACCTTTGAAGTTCTGGTGAGCCAGCCTTCGCAGGGCTACGGACTGGCAGGCTATGGCGAACCTAATGAACTAATCCAGTGAGCTTTATCGCAACTCAATTGAATTGGTCTAGAGCGCTGGATCAAGCATGTGTGATGCCGCCCCGATGAAATCGGGGTTGGCGCGGTTGGTTGCGTTCATGCGCGCCTGCCTGCGCGTAGCCGCTTCGGCAAAGGCAGGTGGGCAAAAAACTTTCCTGCTCAATCTTTATCGTTTTAATACCTGCCTGTCGGCAGACAGGGACACTCAAGCCGCGGGCCAAGCCAACGGCATGGGACGAGGTGTGCGCGGCCTTGAGCGGCTATTTAGCATAACGTCAAATTATATAACTGCGCGTCAGGAGATTAGGGAAGATAAAGTTATATAATGGCATTGCGTTATGTTAAGTAGCTTTGGCATCCGGGCTTACTCAAACTTCATAGAAAGTTTTTTAGCGCGGGCTTTCAATAACTCAATCTTCATCATTCATCACCGGACTGGGGCAGCGACACTCTTTGGGTAGGCTTTGGTTTTAGCGTTGGCATGTGCGGCCTGCACAATGTGTGTTGCTGCTGCGTAGGAAAATGCAATAGGGATAGAAGTGAAAAGCACGAAGTGTGTTAGCAAGAGCGAGGCCGGATCCCGATAGTTATCGGGACGAATAGCCCGGGCCGCAGGCATTGCCTCACTCACTCTTAAGGGCTAGATATTTTCTAAGTGCAACCTCCAATTTCTTCTCAATTCTTTCTCTTAATCTCTGCGGTTTTAACACAGTTATTGAATCCCCGAAACCAAGTATCTCCCTTTCTAATTCATAGTTCAGAATAACTTCAATTGTAACCTCAATTCCATCGCTGGATTTGTCAACGATCTTTTGCGTATGGTGAAGCGGCTTTGTAATAACATAGGGTGCATTACTTCTGTCTATTGCCAAATGAACTAATTGTGGTCGATTGCCTTCATTTACAGTGACTCCAATAACATCTTTGTAATACTCGTCAGCATCAAATTCTGAATTCTCAATGTATGCAGGGCTCGGTAAGGTTTTCATCTCCTTTATCCTATCAAGTGCTAACGTTACTAATGGTTCTTTACTGCTCTTTCTTCCTAATACAAACCAACGATTACGATACTCTTTCAATAAATAAGCATGGAAGTTAAAAACGTTTGGAGTCCTTGCCTTAAAGGACTGATAGGTCAATTCAATAACCTGTTTCTTCTTGATAGATTGATAAACTTCATCAATGAACTCAATACCCCGAAGGCCCTCGTTTGTTTCAAGATGAACAATTGATTTCCCCTTACTCTTAGCTGCACTGACTTTATCTTCTAACCGCTGGATCATTCCAACCATTTCATGGAAGTGTGAGAATCCTTTGAAATGCCGAAGGATATCTACAACCTCTGTAAGCTTGTTCAAGTCACCCTTCGACAACGGGTTGTTTGTAATAGAGTAGGCGGGATCTTCATAGGTATAGTATTTCTTTTCCAAGACCACGATGGGCGCGTTGTAGCCAAGTTTATCACTCCGCATTAATTGTATATCCATTTGAATGGTCCGGGTGCTGACCCCCTTGTCGATACCCTCATATTCATAAAGGGCTTCTGAGCAGGCAGCGATCAAATCCTCCAAAGTCCAACGTTTTTGCCTGTTTTTCAGACAGTTATCTATGGTTCGGTAACGGATTAGTGCATTTCTATTAACAGGCATGGGATGAAATATGTGATAAAATAATGAAAATATATCTCACTACGCAAAAAGACTGCGTAGTTGATACTCACTTTTGACACATCAATCACGGATAACACTTTCGATTTAGGTTGATAATCGGTTCAAAAAGCTACCCACCCCTTTGATGAAGAAGGGGTGGTTTAAAGAAATGAAAGGAGGAAAATATAAATGAAACAGGAACTAAAGAAAATGGTGTTCAAAACAATTGAAGATCATTTGTCCCTAAAGGAATTTGAGACCTGGCTATACGGTCAGGAAGATTTGTCGAACCAAATGGGTGAAGACCTCATTCTTGAATTATTTACTTTTAATTACAACCAAAACGGAGCTAAGTATGAGTTTAAGAGCACTTTTTTAAGGTACTTTGAAAAGGAGGAATTCATGCTCTGGAAAGTAAAGACAAATCTTCAGGATTTGATCGATGGTAGAGAAACCAGAGATCGGATTTTGAATGATTTCTATTGGATAGGATACGATGAAGTTCCATGTATTCAAGGTTTGGGGTACTACATGTATGATTTTGAGGATGCTAGTTATTATAGAGGCGAAGAGCAATCTATCATTGAGAGTTTAAAAAACGAGGCGGCAGAACTTCTTCAGGAAATAATAGCAGAAGAGAGCAAAAACTCCGAATTTAAAATTTCATTATTCAAACGGGTTCCTCGTTTAGAGTTTAGCGCAGAAGTAACTACAGCGAATAACTCTAAAGAATGGTGGAAGATTTGGAAATAAGGAAGTCAGAAAATAGAATAAATAAATCATGCTTTTAAAGATATCTACTACTCACAATCCAGCAACTGCTCTTAGTCACTTGTTGCACAAGCATCCGGAAAAACTGCAGGCCGTAGAGTTCGCGAATGGCAAAGCGCATGTTTTTTACCCTGAAGCTACGGAGGCTAGGTGTACAGTTGCGTTATTGTTAAATATTGATCCGATAGGCTTGGTCAGAAATTCCGGAAGGAATGGTGATGATTCATTTTCATTGGGGCACTATGTAAATGATAGGCCCTATGTGGCTTCTTCTTTTATGAGCGTGGCAATATCAAAAGCATTTTCAACAGCTATGAACGGAACATGCAATAAGCATCCGGAACTGGTTGATCGGATCATGCCTTTTGAAGTCGAGATTTCAGTTTTGCCAGCTCCAAAAGGAGGGGAGATTTTGATTCGGAAATTATTTGAGCCACTGGGGTATCAAGTAAACCTCGAACGGCATAAGTTGGATAGTAAATTCACCGAGTGGGGGATGAGTAAATATTTTACGCTGAACCTTTCAGGCAATTTCAAACTCAAAGACTTGCTTTCGCACTTGTATGTTTTGATTCCTGCACTCGATAATGAAAAGCATTACTGGGTTGGACAACACGAAGTTGAAAAGCTCTTGGAAAAGGGGAAGGGCTGGTTAAAAAATCACCCTGAAAGAGAACAAATCTCGAGACGCTATTTAAAGGGTATCGGTGGATTGACGCGAAATGCTTTGACTAGATTATTGGAAGGTGATGAATTGATCGAAAAAGAAGAGCCTGACGAGGAGCAGAGTGATGCTGTAAAGGAAACATTGCATTACAAAAGACTAAAAGTCGTATTAGAGGAGCTTATCTATTCAGAGGCAAAGACTATAGTTGATTTAGGATGTGGCGAGGGAAAACTCCTAAGAATGCTTTTGAAAGAAAAGCATTTTCAGAAAATCTTGGGTATCGATGTTTCCTTTCGGGAATTGGAGAAAGCAAATGACCGGCTTCGTATTCAGGAAATGGCGCCTAAACAGAAGGAAAGAATTGAATTGATGCAAGGAGCATTAACGTATCGTGACAAAAGACTCCAGGGCTTTGATGCGGCTGCCATTGTAGAAGTCATTGAACATCTTGATCCAAATAGATTAAAGGCTTTTGAACGTGTAGTTTTTGAGTTTGCGCAACCCAAGACAGTTTTGCTCACAACTCCAAACCGAGAGTATAACGATCTTTTCGAGAACATGGAAGCAGGGCAAATGCGACACGCTGATCACCGTTTTGAGTGGACGAGAAACGAATTTGAAACGTGGGCAAATCAAGTGGCCGAAAGAAATGGATACAAAGTTTTAATTAAGCCAATCGGAGAAGTAGCTGAAAAAGTAGGGGCACCTTCTCAAATGGCGGTTTTTAATTTGATTACAAATGAATAATACTGAAATAAAAATACCTGAACTCTCATTAGTCGTCCTTATCGGAATTTCTGGTTCTGGAAAATCGTCTTTTGCAAAAAGACATTTCAAGGAAACTGAAATTCTTTCTTCAGATAAGTGCAGGGGCATTGTATCCGATGATGAAAATAATCAGACAGCCACCGATGATGCTTTTGAGTTATTGCATTACATCGCTTCCAAGCGCCTGAAGAATGGATTACTTACCGTTGTGGATGCAACGAATGTTCAACCTGAAGCAAGGAAGCCATTGGTTCAATTGGCCAAGGATTATCATTGCCTCCCGGTGGCTATTGTATTAGACGTTCCTGAGAAAGTATGCGAGGAGCGAAACGAAAACAGGCCTGACAGAAACTTTGGGAAACATGTTACTCGTCAACAGCGATCTCAACTCAGAAGATCAATCAAGCACCTTAAGGGTGAAGGTTTCAGACACATTTTTATATTGGACTCAGTTGAGGAAATTGAATCGATCAGTAGGATCAAGAGAGACAAACTCTACAACGACAAGAAAGATGTTAAAGGACCATTCGACATCATTGGTGATGTTCACGGTTGCTTTACAGAATTGACAGAACTGTTGACCAAGCTTGGTTATACTGTAAATCGCACCGATGAAGGTCAAGGCAATCACGGCTTCAAAGTTGAGACCCCCGAGGGCAGGAAAGCAATTTTCCTTGGAGACTTGGTTGATAGAGGACCAGATTCTCCGTCTGTGCTGAAATTGGTAATGAGTATGGTTAACTCAGGAGCAGCTTATTGTGTACCTGGAAATCATGACATGAAGCTGCAGAAGTACCTGAGCGGCAAGGATGTCCAACTGAAGCACGGCCTTGCTTTGACTGTCGAGCAATTGAAAACTGAAAATTCGCAATTCATCAATCACGTGAAAGATTTTCTCTATGGTCTGGTGAGTCACTACGTATTTGACAATGGTAGATTGGTTGTAGCCCATGCGGGATTGAAAGAAGAAATGCAGGGTAGAGGCAGCGGAGCTGTAAGGTCATTCTGCATGTTTGGCGAAACTACGGGCGAAACCGATGAGTTTGGATTGCCTGTTCGTTTTAATTGGGCGTCTGAGTATAGGGGAAAGGCTATGGTTGTTTACGGTCATACGCCTGTGCCCGAAGCACAATGGTTAAATCGGACTATTGACATTGATACAGGGTGTGTATTTGGAGGAAAATTATCTGCCTTACGTTATCCTGAAGAAGAACTTGTTTCTGTTGACGCAAAGCAAGTCTATGCTGAGCCCGCCAGACCATTGAACTGGAAAGCAAATGGAGTGCTTAGCCATCAGCATGAGCACGATGATGTCTTGGATATTGATGATGTGATTGGTAAGCGAATTATCAGCACAAGGCTGAGAAATAATATTACTGTACGGGAAGAAAACTCCATTGCAGCATTAGAAGTGATGAGTCGCTTTGCGTTAAATCCAAAGTGGCTGATTTATTTGCCGCCCACCATGTCACCTTCTGAGACAAGCGATTTGGAAGGTTATCTTGAACACCCTCTGGAAGCCTTGCACTATTTCAAAAGTCAAGGAGTAGAAAAAGTAGTGTGTGAAGAAAAGCACATGGGCTCTCGGGCTATTCTGATTATTTGCAAGGATGTGGAAACAGTTCGCACTCGGTTTGGAATTGAGACTGAAGGAATAGGAGTTTGCTACACCCGAACCGGAAGAAACTTCTTTACGGATAGCGAACTCGAAGTTCAATTTATCGATCGGGTAAACAAGGCTTTAACGAACGCAGACTTCTGGTCGAGATTTAATACTGATTGGGCTTGCCTGGATGCCGAGTTGATGCCTTGGTCTGCCAAAGCGCAAGCATTGTTAAAAGATCAGTATGCTTCTGTTGGAGCAGCTGCTTCTGCGGCATTGGTCAATGTGGTAGATGTTTTAAATCAAACCGCTAGCAGAAAAATCGAAGGTGTTCATGAGTTGTTGCAAATGTATTCTTCCAAAAAAGAGATGATAGCCGATTACACGGATACCTACCGAAACTACTGCTGGCCGGTAAACGGAGTTGATGATTATAAGCTTGCACCTTTTCACATATTGGCAACAGAAGGTGCAGTGCATGTTGACAAAGACCATGCGTGGCACATGCGGGAGATCAGTTTGATCTGTGAGCAGGATCGTCAATTATTTTTGGCAACACCTCATAAAATTATTGAAGTCAATGATGAAGCTGGCATCAATGAGGTTGTGAGTTGGTGGACAAACCTGACTGAAAAAGGAGGGGAGGGAATGGTTATTAAACCCTACGATTTCATCACCAATGGAAAGAAAGGGCTTGTTCAACCAGCCATCAAATGCAGAGGTAAGGAGTATCTTCGTATTATCTACGGGCCTGAATATTCAGCTCCAGAAAACATGGCGAGACTTAAGAGCAGGGGGCTTTCTGGAAAAAGATCCCTTGCTTTGAGAGAGTTTGCTTTAGGAGTGGAGTCTTTGGAGAGGTTTGTGAAGAAAGAACCTTTGAGAAATGTGCATGAATGTGTGTTTGGGGTGTTGGCCTTGGAGAGCGAGGAGATCGATCCAAGATTATAGTTAATTAGACAAATTTACATTATGATAACGGCTAAAGAATTCTATCAAGGCTACCAAGCGGACTACTTCGCTTATAGGCAGATGAGGCTAAAGAAGGAACTTCTTTCTCTTACAAACAATTTAACAACGAATCGTATTGATGAAATATACGGTTACTCAATTGATGACCATATCAGAAGTATTAAGATCGATATTCGACAAACTTATTTTCAGGCAATTGAGACCCAGGGAAATCGCTTTTAAGAAATTTTCAGATAACAAAATGATTGTGAAGTATTTGGAGCAAGGGCAGTGATATTGTATTTTTGATTCATCAAAATGAGTTACGTGAAAAAAAATGCG
>Ga0068876_10000873_pt1 | contig 24038 bp, 11 predicted proteins | sample NOAtaG_6_FD_66442 | JGI IMG/M metagenome (GOLD analysis project Ga0068876, IMG submission 66442) | Freshwater lake microbial communities from Lake Erie, under a cyanobacterial bloom - NOAA_Erie_Diel5S_2200h metaG | ecosystem: Environmental > Aquatic > Freshwater > Lake | place: USA: Ohio, Lake...
CTCTTTCTGTCGCTGGGAGCCAACGCCTACCTCGGCATGCTGCTGGGCGCGATGCGGCAGCGGTACATCGAGGGCGTGCAGCGCGGCTACGTGCGGGTGTAGTCCAGCGGGTGTGGTTCACCCGTCTCGCGATCCGCAGTGGATGAGGCCGGTGCTTTTCCTCGGACAACTGTCCAGCGGAATGGCCGCGCAGCCCGCCAAGCCACTCCCGCCCAGCCGGGCACATGAGACATGTCTGGCTGGACTGCCGGGCGAAATGGGCGCATGACGCCCACGAGGATCTGCAAGGCGTTCTCGCGGTCAGCGGCTGCGACGCCGGCGGCCGCCGCGGTTCGCGGCGCGGTGTGGAGCGGACTGGTGCGGTGTGCTGACGCCGCCGCCAAAGAAGAAGGCTTCGGCCGGCCAGAGGTCGCCGTCCATGGCGGGCGACGCGGTCACGATCGGCTCGGCGACAGGCTCCGGTGCCGGGGCCGGCGTGGGTGCCGGAACCACGCGAACCGGCGCCGGGAGCGGCGCCGGCCGGCGGTCCCAGATCGGTCGCGGGTCGGAGAATGACCGCACATGGGCCCCGGCCTCGTGGAACGTCTTCGCGACATGCTCGTGGCAGGTGAGCACGAGCATCTGCCGATCCGCCGCCTGCTCGGCGATGAACTCGACGAGGACGCGCGCCGCCGAGCGAGCCCGAACGTCGTCAAAATTGACCAGCGCGTCGTCCATCACGATCGGCAGGCTGACGTCGTGCCGGCCGAGGTCGCGGATCAACGCCAGCCGGAGGGCGAGGAACACCTGCTCCCGCGTGCCGCGGCTGAGCCGCTCCGGATTCCAGACCGCGCCGTCGGCGTCGTGCACCTCGAGCCGCGCCTCGTCGATCGCCGTGGTGATCGACGCGTAGCGGCCCTCGGTGAGCCGGGCCAGCCAGCGGGAGGCCTCGCGGAGCACGGGCGGCTGATGGTCGCGGGCCACGGCTGCCCGGGTTTCCTCCAGGAGCAGCCGGGCCCGCTCCAGGACCCGGCGGCGGTCGAGCTGCTCGCCGAGCCGCTCCTCGATGTCGGCCAGTTCGGCCTGCAGGCTCTCCGTGCAGCGGTCCTTGGCGGCGGCGTCGACGCGGGCGGCCACCGACCGGCGGCGATCCTGCGCGGCGGCGAGCGCCGCGCGATGCCGCGCCGTCACGGCGCAGGCGTCGGCGAGCCGCTGCTCGAGCGGCAGCGCGGCGTCGACGAGCCAGGCCTCGACGTCGGCTGGCTCCGTCGTCCGCCGACGGGCGTCGAGCCAGGCCGTCTCGGCCATCTCCGCGTCGCGACGGGCCTGCTCGTATTCGGGACGGCGATCGACCTTGGCGAGGAACTCCTTCTCGGTGGCAACGCCCCAGCGGGTGAAGAACTCGCGGACGGCCCGCTCCGCGACCTTCACCTGCCGCACGGCGTGACGATGGCGGCGGCGGGCCGCCTCCAGCCGCCGCGTGAGCGAACCTCGACGGCGGATCGCCGCCTTCTCCGCATCGAGCCGCTCCTGGAGGAGCTTGAGGTGGTCGAGGGGTGTGGCTTCGGGCACGAGTTCGCATTCCACCAGCAATTCGTCGATCCGCTTGCCGAATACGGCCAGTTCCTCGCGCTTGTGGCGGGCCTCTTCCGAGAGCCGGCGGCGGTCGTCGTCGAGCGTGAGCAGGGTGTGGCGGTGCGTGGCGATCTGCCGGACTTCGCGGGGCGAGAGCGTGGGGGGCAGGCCGCGATGCTCGAGGGCCCGCCGCCAGCGTCCGCGGGCGGCCCGACGCTCGTCGAGGGCCCGCTTCAGTGCCTGCTCGGCCACGGTCACCTTGTCGCCGAGGAGATGCACGGAGCCCTCGCGGGCGGCGAGCTCCTCGAGGCGGTCGAGTTCGGCCTGGGCCACGCCGAGCCGCCGATCGAGCGTGTTGATGGCGTCGGCGGGAATCTTGCGGTCGAGCAGGCCGCACTGGGCGAGCAGCTCCTCCCGTTGTTTCTTGGCCATGTCGTGCTGGCGGCGGGCCGTGTCGAGGCGGGCCGCGGCGGTGCGGTCGAGCGACCAGGTCGTGACCGATGCCAGGCCGGTGCCGGCCAGGCCGAGCGCGGCCAGCGCATAGGCGAGCGACCCAGTGACCTCGGACGGCAGCAGCAGCCCGGAGAGGAGCATGCCCGCGCCGGTGACGAACAGGGCGCCCAGCGCCACCAGCCACGGGATCGGCAGCAACTGGCCCGCGACGCTCGCGGCCAACTCCCGCTCCAGTTGGGCCATGGAGCCGTCGAGCTCGGCGAGCTGCTCGCCCGTGCTGATCCGCTTGCGGAGCGTGCTCACCTTGTCGCTCGCCTGCTCGATCGCCTCCGCGATCGTCAGGCCTCCGAGCGCGGAGCCTGCGCCTTTCACGGAGCCGCGGGTGTCGTCGTGCTCGCGGCGGGCGCCGGCGAGCGCCTTCTTCGCGTCGGCCACTTCGCGGGTGGCGCGGGCGCAGTCGCGAGCCCGGGTGCGAAGCGGTCCGAACGAGAGCGCGAAGCCCTCGGGGAGGAGCACGTCGGGAAGCGCGTCGGCGTCGTGGAGAGCCGGCGCGATCGGCACCACGCGGGTCAGCCCGGCGATGCCCACCTGCTCGCCGAAGCGCCGGGCCGCCAGCCGGGCGTGGGCCTCCGCCCGCGCCACGTCGGAGGCGAGCCGCTCCAGCCGGGGCAGTTCCTCGCACAAGGCGGTCACTGCCGTGCGGTGCCGCCACACGGCGGTCTCGGCCGGAAGGCTGCGGAGCAGGCGGGCGAGTTTTCCGCGCCGCTTCTTCCGCAGGGCCGCCCGCCGCTCGAACCGCTTGAGCCGGCGGGCCGCATATCGCCAGGCATCGCGGTCGGGGTGAAGCAAGGGCGCCGACTCGAGCGCCGTGAGCCGCGCGGCGGTGCTGCGCCAGGCGGCATGCAGGCTCTCCAGCGGGAGCACGCCCCGGACGATCGCCTCGTTCTGGACCGCTGCGGCGATCCGCGCCTCGATCCCGCGGATTTCCGCATCGAGATGGGCGAGTTCCGCCCACAGGCCGCCGGCCGCGACCGCGGGTGCGTCGAGCGCCGCGAGCCGGTCGAGCGCCTCCTGCCGCCGCGTCTCGAGGGCGCGGATCGGCGACACCGTCGGATCGGTCGAGTCGAGCCGGCCGATCGCGTCGCGCAGGTGGCCGAGGACGCGGGCCACCTGCGAGCGGTCGAGGCCGCTGGCCAGTTCGTAGAGCCGGCGGCCGCAGCCCTCGGGCTCGAGCGTCCGCAGTTCGTGCAATTCGTCAAGGCCGAAGGCCATGACGCTCGTGAAGGTGGTCTCGTCGATGTCGCCGACGAGATCCTGGAGATAGACGCGGTGCCGGCTGCCTTCGCTGCGCGGGTCCACATCGGCGATTTCGATGAGGTCGCCATGATCACCGCCCAGGCCCACGACGTCGTCGGCATAACTTTCCCGCGTCAGGCCCGCGATCTGCGGTCCCTCGTGCCGCCGCTCGATGGAGAGCAGGCTCCGTTCCGGCCCGCTGCGCACCAGCAGGCGGCCGGCGCAGGCGATCTGCGGATCGAGCACGCCGCGACGAAACAGCCCCTCGAAGCCGAAGAACACCGCGCGGACGAACTCCAGCAGCGTCGTCTTCCCGGTCTCGTTGGTGCCGTAGAGCACCTGGACGCCCGGCCCCAGCCGGTCGATGGTGACGCGCGAGAGGGCGCCGAACTTTTCGGCGTCGATCCGTTCGATGAACATGGGGCCTCCGCTGCGGCGGCGAGGGATATTGAAGAAGACGGTCAGATTGATTCGACGAGTTCGAGCGCCAGCCAGCCAGCCTCGCGGGCCATGTCGGCCGGGATGGCGGCCGCGGGCGACTGCTCGATGGCAGACACGATGTCGGCGAGCGCCGACGAGAACGATGTGGTCGTGCCGGGGCGGCTACCGGAGCGGGCGTGCCCCAGCGGCGCGAGCGACTCGCCCGGGTCGGCGACGAGTTCGCGGCACCAGATGCGGAACGTCTTGGCGTCGTAGAGCTGCCGCACGCGGGCCAGGGTCTCGGCGGCGATCTCGGCCACCCGCACCCGACGGGCCACGCTCGTGCCACACGCGATCGAGCAGCGGACGATCTCGAGCGCGGCGTGGCCCGCGGCGGGCAGAGCCTCGAGCGCCGACCAGATCGCGGTCGCCAGCTCCTCGTCGCCGCCGGCCGCCGACTCGACCGCGAGCGTGCGCCAGGCGACACGGTGGGTGGCCGTCTCCTGCCAACTGGCCCGCCAGTCGGTGTGCGGAGCGGCGAGCGGCCCGCGGCCGGCGGGATCGCGGTGGAAGAGCGTGAGGCCGCAGCAGCCGCCCGGGCTGGCTTCGTGTCCCGATCGCGCCTGCAGGGCCGGCAGATGATGCAGGCCCGGCGGCAGGTGCTGCGGCCGCCGCGAGCCCCAGACCCAGAACGTGGCGGGGTGCGACCAGGCGGGGGACGCCGCGGCGGCCGCCGCGAAGGCGGCCGGCGTGAGCGCCGCGACGGCGCGACCGGATGCGTCTGCCGCGAGCGCGGGATGGCCGGCATCGTGCGGCTTGGCGGCCGCGGGCATGTCCCAGCGTTCAGCCTGCCACAGGGCCGTGTCCCAGCCCACGACGATCCGCCGGTGCAGCGGCGCGGGGCCGTCGAGGGCGCCGGCGGCAGCGCCGGCCACAGGCCCGTGGGCGGAGGCGATTTCGACGAGCAGACCGTGAACATCCAGCTCGAGCGGCGCCAGCGGCGTCACGAAGTGCAGACCGGCCGGCTCGCCGAGCATTCGCGAGAGGGCGTGGCAGGCGGCGGTGTCGTCGGCGACGTAGACGGTGCGGCACCCGCGAGAGGCGAGGTCGGCGATCATCGTGCGCAAAGCGGCCGCCTGGGCCGGGCTCGCGCGGGTCGGATCGAGCAACCGGCCACAGATCACGAGTGCCGTCGCCCCAGTCGCCTGGGCGAAGGCCACCGCAGCTCCGAGCGCCTCCCGGGTGGCGGAGGAGATCGTTTCGGCCACGGCCGGCGCCGCGTCCTCCGGTACCGGGAATGGTCGGTCGAGCGCCGGGTCGAAGGCGAACACGAGATCAGCCATGGCGACACCTCCGTGTGGGCGGGCAGAGCCGGCAGGCCGCGCACCGACTCCGATGGGCCGCCCGCGGCGACCTCGTGCCGATTCGTGGCCGGGAATCAGGGGAAGATGGGGGCAATGTAACGCCGGGCGGCCGAGGGCCGCCAGCCGAAAAACATCCCGCCAAGACACGCGGACGCCGCGGCTTTTTGCGCGGCCGCCGGCCCGTCACGCCGTCAGGGGGGGCGGGGAGGCGGCGAAGGCGGTGACGAGCGCGGAGGCCCAGGCCTCGGCGTCCTCGCCGGGGCCCACCGCAGCGAGCACGCGGCCACGGAGCAAAACCCCTTTCTCGATCGCGGACGAGAACAGCCAGCAGGTGATTGCCATCCGGCCTGCGGTGCGGCGAACAAGCAGTCGCCGCGCGTCCGCCGGATGGGCCGCGAACAGCACTGCCGGGGCGGGCGCCGCGGTCCGGCACCGGATGAGGATGCCGGCCGCGTCCGGCGGGAGCTCGGCCCCGCTCGCCCAACTCGGACGCGACGCATCGCGGCTCCAACGCAGATCCCCGTCCGCCACCTCGGCAGTGACTGCCAGCGCCGAATCGCTGTGCACGATCGCCGTCTGCGCCGAGAGCGTGAGTTCCCACGCGTTGCAGGCACGGGCCACCGGCACCTGGAGAGGCCGCCACATCGCCGTGGCCCGCAGTCGCCGTGGGTCGGCCGGTTCATAGATTGCGATCAGGTCGTCCCCCCGCACCCAATGGTCGCCGGCTCGGCAGGGAGACCGCAGGTCGACTCCCAGCAGCGCGTCGCCCGCCGGCAGCACGATCCCGCGGGCCGGGTCGTCGAGGTCGAGTCGCCCGCCGGTGGCCGCGGTCGCGATCCGATCGACGATCGACCAGACGGGGACGGTTGATTCGGGGCTGGCCATGTTGAGACGCTCCGCGCGGGGTGATGGGGTTTCGATTGTAGCCACGGCGAATCGGCTACCATGACTTCCGGGCAGGGCCGCCGACGTGGTGGCGGCCCACGACTCCGCGCCAGTGCCCGCCATGACCGCATTTCAATCGGCCGATCCGCTCGCCGTCTGCGAGGCCGCCGCGCGGGCGGCCGGCCGGGTGTTACAGGACTGGGTCGGCCGGTTCGGCGTGTCGAGCAAGGGACCCCGCGATCTCGTGACCGAGGCCGACTTCGCGGCCCAGAGGGAAGTTCGCCGCCTGGTGCTCGGTGCCTTTCCCGCCCACGGCTTCGTCGGCGAAGAGGCCGAGCCGGGCGCGGGGCAGCCCGCGTCTGGCCAGGCCGGCCACGCGGGGAGTGGCACCCGCTGGATCGTCGATCCGCTCGACGGGACCACCAACTACGTTCACGGGTTTCCGGCCTACTGCGTCTCGATCGCGTTGGCCGTCGACGATGCGATCGAGGTCGGTGCCATCTTCGATCCCGTCCGCGGTGAGTGTTTCACGGCGCGACGCGGGGGCGGCGCCTTCCTCGATGGCCGACCGATCCGGGTGCCGGCCGTCGCGGCGCTCGAAGATGCGATCGTGGCGGTCAGCTTCCCGCCGCAGGTGGCGGCCGAGTCGGCGGCCGTGGCCGACTTTCTCGCCGTCGTCCCGCGGGCCCACTCGATTCGGCGCACCGGATCCACCGCGATCAATCTCGCCTATGTCGCCTGCGGCCGGCTGCACGCCTTCTGGGCGCGGCGGATCGCCTGCTGGGATGCGGCGGCGGGCCTGTTGATCGCCCGCGAGGCGGGGGCCACGGTCGAGCCCTTCGCCGCCCCGGGAAGCGAGGTGCCCCTCGATGATCCAGCCTTCATCGTGACGAGCACGCCGCCGCTGATGGCCGAGCTCCGGGCGACGCTGGGGGCCGGGCGTCAGGCCGGTCTGCCGGCTGCCGCATGTTCCGGTCGTGACGGTCGTGCGGGCTGCGGAATATGAAGAGAATGGACGCTTTGCGGGGAGTTGCGGGGTAGTCTTAGGGTGGTTCTCGCGCACGCCGCGGCGGTCCCCGCCACCCTCGGCTCAGTCCATGAATCCCTCGCCGGCCCACGTCATGCTCCGCCCCCTGATCGCGGCCGTCCGCGGTCTGGTCGCCGTTGCCTGCATGGCCGGGGCGGTGCCGGCACAGCCGCCCCGCGAGCCGGCCGGGGAGTCGGTCCGGGTCGAGGAACGCAAGCCGGAGATCTTTTATCTGCAGGATGATTCCGGTGGCCTCGTCCCGGTGCCGGGGTTCCGCTACCGCGATTTCGTCGACCTCATGCGGCTCAAGGAGGGACTGCCTGGCCCGGCCCAGCCGCCCGCGGCCGTGCTCGAGGAGATCCGCGTGCAGGTCGACCTCGCCGCGGTCGCTGAGGGGACCTGTCCGGCCACCGTAGTGTGCACGATTCGCCAGGCGCGACGGGGATGGGTCGAGGTGCCGCTCGGATGCGCGGGGCTCATTCTCACGCAACCACCGCGGCATCAGGGCCCGGGGCGGCTGCTTGTCGATGGAGCGCCGGAGGCCCGCGGTTATCGTGCATGGCTCGAGCCGCCGCCCGAGTCCGGCGCCGAGTGGCGACACACGGTCACGCTCGAGGGCCGGATTCCCGTCGATGCGCCCGTTGGCCGCGAAGCGATCGTCCTCCACCTCCCGGCGGCCACCGCCTCGGCGGTGGAGCTCCGCTCGGCCCGCACGGATCCCCAGGTCGTGGTCCAACCGCCGCCGGCCGCCCGCAAGCTGCGGCCCCGTGAGGCAGGGGGCACGGACGTGACGCTGTCGGGTGTCGTCGGCACCACCACCATTAGCGTCGGAGAACGAGCCGTCGCCGACGCCGGCCGCACGCCGGTGGCGGAGGCGATGGTGGAGAGCGTCGTGCGGATCGACGGCCGTGACGCCGTGACGCAGGCGCGGATCAAGCTGTGCGGCCTCGCGGAGAGGGCGCCGACGGTGCGGATCACCCTGCCGCCATCCGCGACGCTGCGGAGCGTTCGTGCGCCGGCCGCGGAGGTTGGTCGCGGCGGCACGGTCGAGGCGCCGACCATCGACGTGGCGGTGGTGCGTGGGCCCGACGGCAACGCCGTCGTCGAGCTGGAGTGCCAGCGGCCCCTCGATCGCATGGCCGGCGCAAAGGAGGCGGGGCCGTTCGAGCTGGCCGGATTTGTCGTCGACGGCATCGAGCCCTGGCGGCAGTGGGGGCGGATCAGCCTCGTCGTCGAGGGCGAATGGCAGGCGGTCTGGAAAGAGGGGCTGCGCCGGGTCGATCCGCCGGCCGCCGGCCGCCGGCCGGGCCTCGTCGCGGCCTTCGCCTATGACGCACAGCCCGCGACGCTCGAGGTGCGGGTGCTGCCGCGCCGCAGCCGCGTGGTGATCGAGCCCGAATACCGCTACGACGTCTCGGCCGAGCGGCTGGCGCTGCAGGCGCGGCTGGGAGTCGCGGCCTCGGGCGCGCCGGCGACCGAGATCGTGGTCGACGTCGATCCCGCCTGGACGATCGATGACGTCGGGCCACCCAGCGTCGTCGATTCCGCGGGGGTGACGGCGGAAGGGGGGCGGGTGCGGATTCCGTTCGCCCAGCCGCTCATCGGGAACGCCGTCGTCGAGATTCGCGGCGGCCGGGGGATTGAGCGCGACGCCGAACGGCTCGCCTGGCGGCTCCCCGTGCCCGCGTCCGGACTCGTCGGCCCGGCGACCGTCGTGGTGGGCGCCGACAGCGACATCGAACTGCTGCCCGACAACGAGCGGATCAAGGGGCTCGTCCGCCAGACGGCGGCGGCGCTGTCGCGGACCGACACCGAAGAGGTGGTGCTCGCCTACCGGCTCGACGCCCGGCGGGGGGAGTTCGCTGCGACACGACGGTACCTGCCACGGCGTGCCGATGCCACGGTCGCGGTGCAAGCGGTCATGGACGAGGCCGCCACGGTGGTCACCGAGACCATCCGGCTCCGCGTGCTTCACGTGCCGCTGGAGTTCGTGGAGCTGCTCGCGCCGGAATCCGTCGCCGTCGGCGGGGCTCTCGAGGTGCGGCAGGGCGACTGGGTGCTCGATCCGGTCGAGGTGCCGGAGGCCCGCGCCGCGGACGTTCCGGCCGGGATGCGCAGGCTGCGGGCGATCCTGCCGGGACAGCTTCTCGGCGACGGTGAGATCGTCGTGAAGTACACGCTGCCGACGCCGGCCGTGCCCCCCGAGACGACCGTGGCTCACGACCTGCCGCTCGTGTTGCCGCTGGCAACGCGGATCACGCGGCAGACGGTCGCCCTCGACGCGCCGGAGCGGTGGTCCGCGGAGGTGCGCGGCGACGCTTGGCGCCGTGATGCGAGCCCGCAGCCCGCCGCCGTCTCGCGCATCTGGTCCACGATTCGCCAACAGGACGTCGTGCCGCTGGCCCTCGCCGTTCGGCGTCGGGTGGCGTCCGGAGGGGCGGTCGTTGACGCGGCGCTGCTGCGGACCACCGTGCTCGTCGATCGGAGGGAGGACGTGTTCACCTATGCCCTGTCCGGGGCGGCGGAACGACTGGAAATGATGCTGCCTCCCGGCGCCGTCGAGATCAGGCTCGACGGCCGCGCCGTGGCGGGCATGGCGCGTGCCGATGGTGGAGTGATGATCGACCTGCCCCGGAGTGGCGGCGGACGGTGGACGCTGGAGGTCCGGCGGCTGGTGTCCCGGGAGGCCGCGTGGGACGCGGTCGCGGCACGGTTCGGCCTGCCCGCGCGCGTGCCGCTCGATCCCCCGCGTTTCTCGGCCGACGTCGCCGAGCGGCGGTTCTACTGGGAAGTGGTCTGTCGGGCCGACGAATGGATCTTCGGTGCGCCGGCGTCGTGGACGTCGCAGCAGCGCTGGCAATGGACCGGCCTCGTGCCGGATCGGCAGCCGACGGTTTCGCGGCAGGCCCTCGCCTCATGGTTGCAGGCTGCCGGCGCGGCGGACGGCCCGCCGCTCGACGGCTTCGATCCCGAGCCGGTGGGCCGGCGGGTCGTCTACTCGGGTGTTGGGCGGCCCGGTGCCGCCGCGCCGTGGCTGTTGCCCTTGTGGTTTCTGGTTTTGGTCTGCTCCGGGACGGTGCTGACCGTCGGCCTCGCGGTCCTGCGGTATCAATCCCTGCGGCGTCCGGCACCGCAACTGGCCCTGGCGGGCTCCGCCGTGCTGGCGGCGGCCGCGGCACCCGACGTCGCCGTGCTCGCCGCGATCGCGGCCGCGCCCGGGGTGTTGCTGGTTCTCATGGCGTGGGCGTTGCAGCGGATGAGCGGTGAGACCTCCGGTCGCCGCACGTCGTCCGCGGCTGCCGCGCGGGCAGCCAGTTCCTTGACGCGGGCGGCCGCGCCGTCGCTGGTGATCGCCGGATCGGCGGTCGGCGGCGACAGCGTGACGGCGCCGGGGCGGCCCGGGACATGAGCCGTCGTGCCGCCATGCCATGCCGCGGCGGACCTGCCATCGGCCTGGTCCTGTTCGTCATGGTGACCTTGGTCGCCGCCGCCGAGGAGCCGCGGACGCTCGATTTCATGCGCGTGCACGTGCCGCGTGGGCGTCTGGAGGACGTCCCGTTCGGCGGCGGCCGCTATGTGCCCATGCCGGCGGCGGAGTTCGAGCAGGCCGTCGCCCGCCTCGGCCCGCAGCCGGTCGCCGGCCTGGCGGCCCCGCTGCTGCTCGCCGATCGTGCCCGCTACGTGCTGGCCGTCGACGAGACGGGTCGCCTCGCCGGGCGGGTGGTGTTCGCCGTCGGTGACGCGGTGGCTCCGGACCTGCGCGAAGTCGCCCTCGGCGCCGTGCGGCCGGGCCGCTGTTCGCAACGCACGGCTGCCGGCACCGGCGACGCCGTGGTGTTCGGTCGGCCCGATGGCACGGCGGCCGTGAAGACTCCCGAGGCTGGCACGTACGAGTGCGAACTGAGCGTGGCCGCGGCCACGTCGACGGCCGATGCCTTCACGCTGCCGCTCGTGCCGGCACTGGCGACGTCCATCGTCGTCCGGTCGCCGACGGGAACGCGGCCGATGGTCTCCGGCGTCCCGCTCGGTCAGGCGGTCGTCAGCCGCACCGGGGACGGTGAGTGGCGGATCGAGTGTGGGCCGATCGCATCCATCGATCTGGCCTTCGTCAAGGACGACGCGGGGCCGGCAGGCATGGCGGCATGGAGCGACGTGATCGTGCGCGGCGGGCGGGTCGAGGTGGCGACGGCCCTGGTGCCCCGAGGCGCCTGGCTGAATGACGTCGTGAGCGTGGCGAAGCCGGCCGACCTGCGGATCATCGCCGTGCGGCACGCCGCGGACGAGCGGCTGCTCGAGTGGAATGCGGCCCGGGACGGCCGGACGGCCCGCATCGCCCTGCCACGAGACGTCGTGGGCCAGGCCGCGATGCTGGTCGTGCATGCGGTGGCGCCGCTCGATACGCGAACGGCCTGGACGGTGCCGCTGGTGAGGCCCGCCGCCGACGCCTGGGTGGGGGGCGGCAGCCGGGTCGAGATCGATCCCTCGCTCGGCGTGGTGGGGGTGGCCATGGAGGAGAGCCGGGTGGTCACGCCCGAGGTCGCCGCCCGCTGGCTGCTCCCGTCGCGGCCGACGAACGCCCCGGCCACGGCCGGGGCCGTGCTCCCGGCGATCCTCCACTTCGAGCATCAGGCCGGAGACGCGACACAGGCGATCAGTGTGCAGCTGCGGAAGCCGCAGCTGGACGTGGCCCGGGTGACGACGGTGGAACTCTCCCCGGGACAAGTGCTGGGCCGGGCCGCCTGTGACCTGCGGGTCGTGACCGGCGAGACGTTCGCGGTCACTGCCCGGGTCGCGCCGGGCTGGATCATCGATGCGGTGGAGATGGTCGATCCCTTCGATCTTGCCGCGGACGTGGAGGATCGCCGCCGTGGCACCAACGTGGACGTCGACTGGCGGACCACCCGCGGCCGAGACGGCGGCGAGGAATTGCGCATTGGGCTGGCGCTGGCGGCGACGCCGCAGCGCAGCCTGGGCCTGCGGGTCGTCGGCCACCGGCAGGGCGTGCCCCTCGGCGGCGAGTTTCGCACGTCCGACATGGACATGGTGCGGTTCGACGGCGAGGCCGCCGATTCGGCCGTCATTGATTTCCATGTCGGACCCGCGGCGAGCGTCGAGGTCGCCGGGGCGCCGGTCGGCATCTTCGCCGTGTCCCCGCGGCTGGAGCGGCTCGTCGAGCCCGGCACGCTCCGCGGCCGTATTCCGGGGGGTGAGCGGGCGGCCGACCGCCGCGCCCGACTCGTGCAGCGCCGGCCGCCGCTCGACGTGCGGGTCGACGTGCAACTTGCGGCACGTGACGAGCGACTCGCTGAAGCCTTCACGCTCACCTGCAGGCCGGAGGCGGCCGCCGTGGATTCCTTCGTGGTGCACTTCTCCGAGCCGATGGGTGATGAACTCGAGTGGTCCCTCGTCGCCCCGGACGGCGGCGGGCTCGTGGCCCGCCGGCTCGACACGGCCGACAGCGCCCGTGGAGACGGCGCACGGAATCCGGCCTGCGTCGAATCATGGCTCGTCGAGATCACGCCCGCCTTCATCGGCATGGTGACGATCCGCGCCGCCCGCGAGGTGCCCTTCCGTGGGCCGCAACCGGTGCCCCTCGCCTGGGTCGAAGGCGCCACGACGTCGCACGGCACCGTGCTGATCCGCGATACGGGACCGGAGCGGCCGCAGGTCGTCAACCGCCGGCTTCGGGAACTGCCCCCGGCGCCGACCGTCGACGGCCAGCCGTCGACGCTGGTCGAGTTTGCATTCACCGCGCCACAGGCGGGCACGGAGCCGACGGCCGCCGCCGAGCTGGTGCCGACGGCCGGAGCCGAGGCTCGCGCCTGGGCGTGGAGCGAATCGATTTCCTGCTGGTGCCACGACTCAGGGCGGGCCGCGTGCGAGGCGGTCTACGACATCGAGAACCACGGCCGCGATCAGTTGTCGCTGAACGTGCCGATGGGGCGGCGCGTGGAGGGGGTTTTTCTCGACGGGGCCGTCGTGCCGCTCGAGTCGCTGGACGGCGGCGGCACGGCCAGGGTGCCACTGCCGCCTGATCGGCGGCGGCTGCGGCTCGTCGTGCGGACGCTGGCGGAGGGAACGCCGGGGCCGGGGGGGTGGCGGCTGGAGCCGATCGGCAGCTCGATCGACGTGCCGGTCCTCGATCAGCGGCTGCTTTTGTTCATGCCGCCTGAACTCGCGGTGGCGACGGCGCTGGGTGGGTATCGCGAAGTCGGGCCGCGTCCGGCGCGGCTCGTGGAGCGGCTGTTTGCCGCCCGCCTCGCAGCGGGGCAGGTCGCCGCCACGGCAGAAGCCAGCGAGCCGGCCGCCTCACCGGCCGCTGCCGGCTTCACGCCCCGGCGTTTCGTCCCCGTCTCGGGCCGCAAAGGGGGGGGCATCGTGGTCATTCGCCACCGGCTCGTGACGGCGACGGCGATCGTCCTGGGCTTCGTGACGTTTCTGACGGTGCTCGGTATGTCGCGACGCGTTCCCGCCGCGGCGCTGCTGCTCACGGCAGTCACCGCCGCGCTCGCCGTATGGATCGAGCCGCCATTCGCTGCGGTGGCGCGGGCCGCCTGGTGGGGCTGTCTCGCGGGCTGCGGGTTTCGCCTGCTGGGGGGGCTCGGGGCCCGGCCCCGAGCCGTGGTGGCATGCCTTCTCGCGGCCGCGGCGTGTGCCGTGCCGCAGGCCCATGCCGCGGATCCGCGCGGCGATGATCAGCCGCTCAAGATGCTGATCACTCCCGGCGAACAAGGCGACATGGCACTCGTGCCAGAGCCGCTGTTTCGCACGCTGCTCCGGGGAGGGCAGCCGGTGGCGTCCACGGCGCTGCGGATCACGCGCTGCCGCGTGCTGGTCGAGGATGGTCCCGTACCGGCGGCGTGGCGGATGGTCCTCGACATCGACGCCGATGCCGGGGGCACGCTCATGCTCGACCAAGGTCAAGGCGAGGCCCGTTGGGAACCGGCCGCCGTCGGCCCGACCACCGTGCAGGTTCGCCAGGAAGGCCGGTTCCTCCGCCTGCTCGCCCCCGCCCCCGGCAGCCAACGGATCGAGATCAAGGTCCAGCCGGCCGTCGATCGCCGCGGCCGCGTGGAGGCGGCTGCGATCCGCCTGCCCCCGGCGGCCGTGACGCGGCTCGAACTCATCGATGGCAACGGGACGGCGATTCCAGCGGCCGGCGATGCGGTGCAGTGCGATCGCGCCCCGCCGGACGGGCCCTTCATGCGGGCTGCCGAAGCCAAGCCCGGCGAGCCGGGATTCGATCTCTCGGGTGCGGACCGGGTGCGGCTCGTGCGGCCGATCGACCGGCGCGACAAACTGGCGGCGGGAGGCCTGACGGCGACGAGTGAGAACGACGTCGCATGGGACCTCGACGCCTGTCGCGTGCGGGCCCGATTCGACATCGCCGGCGAAGCCATCATCCGCGCGGTCGTGGTCGCCGCCGACGCAGCGCTCGAACCGCTCGATGATCCCGCGGCGGATGGCCATGTCGTGCGGCCGCTCGGCCGCGGCCGCTTTCTCGTCGAGCGAACGTCCCCGGAGCCCGGCCCGACCCGCATTCGCCTCTCCTTCCGCATGCCACTGGTCGACCCGGTCGGCTCGTTCGATGTGCCTGCCGTCTGGCTGGAGGGCGTGGACACGGACTCCCGCACCGTGCGGCTGACGGCATCGCCCGACCTGAACGCCGCCCTGGAGTCGCCCGCTGCCCAGCCGAACGCCCCACGCGACGAGTTCCTCGGGGCCGGCGGCGACGTGTGGCGGTACGAAGCCGGAGGCGGAGTGGCGGCGAACACGCGGGCGCGGCTGGTGGTCGGCCGCCGGCCGCAGGAGGTGCGCGGTTCGCAGGCGCTGGCGGTCAGCCTGGAGCCCGAAGGCATCGACCTGCGGCTGCAGGCGCGGATCGACGCCACGTCGACGCCCCTGGTCGCGATTCCGGTGGAACTGCCACCGGGCTGCGCCATCGGCCGGGTCACGCTGCGGGAGGACGATCTGGCGACGCCCGACGCCGGCGCCCGCCCACCTCTCGATCTCCAGTGGTCGATGACCGAGGCCAATCGGCTGACCATCGTCATGCAGCAGCCGCGGGCGGGCCGGTATCGGCTCGACATCGATGGCCGGCTGGCGATTCGTCCCGCGTCGCGCGGCCGCATTCCGTTGTTGCGTGCCGATCTGGCCGGCCGTATCCCGTTGAGCGTGTCATGGAGCCGCAGTGGCGGCTCGCAGGCGGTGACGAAACAGGCCGAAGTGCCCCCAGGCGCCGCCGGTCCATCCTACGACCTGGGCGAGGAGCCCGTGCCGGCGGCCGACGTGGACGGCGTCCAGGAGCCCGTGGCGCCTGCCTCCGCGGCGTCCGATCCGCAGGAGGATCGCGTCGCGCGGGTCTTGGTACGGGCGGCGATCGACGATCGGGGCCGGTTGCGCGGGCTCGCCCGCTACGATGTCATCGCGGCGCGGTCCACGCTCCGCCTGCGGTTGCCCCCGCGGACCCGGCTGTTCGACGTGCTCGTCGACGGGCAGGACGTGGATGCTCGGCCGGTCGCCGCGGATGCCTGGGACGTGCAGTTGCACGACGCGGCCTGGCCGCGATCCATCATGGTGGTGTTCTCGAGCGACCTCGATGCCGCTCTCGGGGCGGGACAGCTCATTGAGTTGCAGCCGCCGCTGATCGAGAACGTCCCCGGTGGCGAGGTGCTCTGGGCAATCGACGCTCCCCCGGGCCGCACGCTGCGCGTCGCGGATACCGCGCGGCTTCTCGACGAGGGGAGTTGGCAGGCGGCGTTGCATGCCGCCCAAGACCGCATCGATGCCGCCTTCTCGCACGCTCTTGCAGGGGCTGGTCTCGACGCCGATCGCCTGCGGGTCTTCGCCGCCGCCCGTGCCGCCGGAAAGGTCACGAGTCTCGAACGGGCCTGGGAACATGCGATCGAGTCACCGCCTCCCGCGATGCCGATGCGAATGGCGGCCGCCGCGGATGGCCGGGTGACGGTGCGGGTCGTGCGGCCGCCGGACGCCTCCACTGCCACGCGGGCGGCGGCCACCATCGGTTTGGCGATCATCGCCGCGTGGGGGTGGCTGATGTCGCGGCGCCACGGGCTGACATGGGAGTTGCTGCGGGCCGTGGCCGCATGGTTCCTTCCCGTGCTGCTCATCGTCGCTGGTGGCAGTTGGGCGGCGGTTCTCGTCCCGGCGCTGCCTGGATGGCTGATGCTGGGGGGTGGCGCGACGGTGCTGGCGTGCTGGTACTGGTCACGGCACGCGGCCGCCGCCCGTGACGGATGGACAGACTATCCCTCGACGCATTCGCTGCGTGAGGTTTGACGCCGGTTCCGCCCGCGCGGTGGAAAACGGGGCGAAGCGGGCAAGAGGAAAGCGGTCTGGCCCGGCCTGGGGGCGGCCGCTACCGTTCGCACCCTCTTGGGCCGAACGGCGGCCGCATGGAGCGGCCTTCGCAGGCCCAGCTGCATGCGGTTCGCGACGACGGAAAGGATTCCGTCACGTCCCGAAGCGGATGCATGGAGGCACGACGGCATGAATCGCGGACGAGTGGTCGCCCTGCGCCGAAATCGGATGCGGCTGGCGTGCCTGATGGCGGTGCTGTCCTGCTGCTGGGGTGCCGGGATGGCCAAGGCAGCGGGTTACCGCACGGCCAATTTCCTCGTCGATGCCCCGACCGAAGAGCTCGCCCGCAAGATCGGCGACGCCTCCGAGCACTACCGGCACACGCTGGCCGTCGAGTGGCTCGGCCGGCCGCTGCCGCGGTGGAGCCGGCCCTGTCCGATCAAGGCCCAGGTAGCTCCCCACCTCGGGGCCGGGGGCGCCACGAGTTTCGTGTTCGACAAAGGGGAAGTCTTCAACTGGACGATGACGATTCAGGGGAGCGAGGAGCGGATCATCGATTCCGTGCTGCCCCATGAGATCACACACACGATCTTCGCCAGCCACTTTCGCCGGCCGCTGCCGCGCTGGGCCGACGAAGGCGCCTGCACGACGGTCGAGCACCCGGTGGAGCGGGCCCGCCAGCACCGGATGCTGGTTGAGTTTCTGACTACCGGCCGCGGCATCGCGTTTCCGGACATGTTCGCGATGCGCGAGTATCCGGCCGACGTGCTTCCACTCTACTCGCAGGGCTATTCGCTGGCCCGCTACCTCATCGAACGCGGTGGTCGGCACAAGTACGTCAACTTCGTCGCCGATGGCCTGGCCGGCGACGACTGGGGCGGCGCCCTGCGAAAGCACTACGGTGTGCCGGGCGTGGCCCAGATGCAGACGGTGTGGCTCGAGTGGGTGAAGCAGGGCTGTCCGGCGCCGCCGGCCACGCTCGCGGCGTCCGTGCCGCCCCCGGCGGCCTGGGACGGCACCGCTCGAGGGCAAAGCCCGGATCCGGTGCCCGCGGCCGCGCCGCGAGAGCCGGTCGCCTCGACGGTGGGCCGCACGTCGATTTACGCCCAGCCGCGCCGCACGGCCGCGATCCCGCTCCCCGCCACGCGGTGACCGCGGGATCCGCAGGCCCAGCCACTACCCCGGCTGACGATTGGCCGAGACCGCAGGCTCGCCATGGCCGCGTGATCCGCGCTTGTCCGCGCCGTACAAAGCAATCAGCACGGCGAGATAGACGGCTATCAGGCCGGTCTGCACCCAATAGGGAATCGTTGAGCGGCCGTTCAGCACCGAGCCGAGGTCCTCGGACGCGTTGACCGCGCTGAGCCCAAGCACGGTGACGCCCAGGGCCACAATTGCCCCAGGCACGGCACTCCGGTGGAAAGCGGCGTTCACAAAGAGACAGATGTACGCCACGACCGCAAAGGAAATGATCTTGTCTTGATACGCGTGGAATGGAACGTCGTAATAGACGAACAAGAGCGGGTATTTCAGGCTGAAGAAGTGGGCCACGGCCATGCAGCAGAAATAGGCCACGCCTGCCCAGAGCGCGAGGCGCAGAAGCGTGGCAGGGGGAGTGCTGTTGCTCGGCTGCATGATCATGCGCCTGATGCCGGGGAATGATCGCCGGCACCGACTTGTGGCCTTCGACAACCCCATCGCTGAATTGTAGCCCGACTCCGCCGCATTGCACGGATGCTCCTCTTGGCCTCCTGCACGGAGGCGTGCCTCGAGCACGCACTCGACGCTTTGAATAGCCGCTGGGAACGAACGGATGAACTTCGAGGACGCATGGTCTTCACGGCGGTTCTGGCCTACGTGTAGCGTTTCCCGGACCCATTGGGAGAGGTAGGCGAGGGGATCGGCGAACGCTCGACGAGCGTGTGGCCGCCGCGGCATCAGCGCGGAGACTTTTGCCGCCCCCGAAGCCGGTGCTGCACCAAAGTCAGATGCGCTCTAGGCGCGGTTTTCGCCGTCGCTCAACACCATGGAGAGTGAACGGAGGTGCCAGCATCAGCGGTACACGACCTGAGCGGTTGCGACGGTATCCGCGGCCGTGCTGAAACGAACCCAGTACGCTTGGAACGCGGCGGGGAACTCGTGCCTTAAAGTGTCCTCGACTTTGAATGTCCGGTATTCCACCCAGTCTCCCGCACCTGTCAGGTCGATCTCCACCTTGACATCGGTCGGGGTCGCGGTGGCGAGTGACAGGGTCTTGCGGTCGAACCCGGTCATAAGGAAGGGGTCGGATGGTGCGCCTGCTTTTACCGCGGAATCTTTCCAAGGACCGCCCTTGCCCCGGGGTTTCCCGAGCTTCCAGATGTCGTCAAGAGTTCCGACCCAGAGGGCTGCCTTGCCGTCGTCGGAACGAACGAGGTGGGAATTTCCCTTGCCCTGTCCGTCCGCCACCCCGGTCATGACGAGGAGGCCGCGGTAGGAACAGTAGTCCTGTATCTGCAAGTTGTGGGTGGCAACCGCTCGCGCCTTCGCGAAGCCACCTGCATTGTTGGCCGGCAGTTCGTAGAAGGTGCCGCCAGCGTTGAAGAGGTTCCGTTCAGTGGCGACTTCGCGGCATGCGCGGCAGGCTCCCAGCGGCGGCTGCCGCCCCGCATCGTCCGAGCCGAACGGCAACCGCCAGCGGCATCCCGCGTCATCCACGTAGAGGATGGAGGCGTCGTCGGCGCTGAACGCATTCTCCGGGATGACGGCCTCCTTCCTGGCGGCGGCAAAGCGGGCTGGATCATCGACTCGCCGGAGCTTCAAGTCCGCGTCGAGTTCGTAACAGTCGGTCGCGCCATCCGGTGTCGTGGCGACGCAGGACAGGGTGCGCAAGTTGCCCTCCCGGGCGCGGACCACACCGCCGGTCACTTTCATCTCAGCCGGATCCGCTAGCCCCGCGAACATCGCGTCCGCGGAGTCTATTCGGGGGTCGTCGTTCGCGTACTGGAAGGAGGCTGTCGCAGACGGCAGGTCCGTGTCGGAGACAAGGCGGATCCACGTGCCGGTGACGCCGGTCAGGTCGATCCACTGGGCCGGGCGGTCTACGTCGATCGTCCGAACCGCCTTCCAGTTTCCGTCCCCGGCTTCATCGACCTCCAGCGTCACCTGCGGGCTTGAACCCTGGGGCGGGCTGGCGACGGCGAGGTGGAGGCCGCGGTGCTGGTAGCCGGCGAACAGGAACGGGTCGGAGGGGGCCTGCCGCTTCACTGGATCGTTGAGCCACACCGCCCCGCGACCGATGACGGGGCCGAAGTTCGCCAGCTCCGAGGCGTTGACGAACCACAGGTTCGAGTGAGACTGCGGGGCCAGGATCTTACCCGTCGCCTTGTGCGTGTTGAGAAAGTGCGATTTCGCGGTGTCGTCACAGCCGAACACGATCCGGTCGTTCCACCGGGTGAAGTCGCCGACGACCTTCAGGTAGTTCGACATGGGGGCGATGCCCGCAGACCGCCCCACGGCGAAGGTCTTGGGAAACCGCCAGAACGTCCCGTGCATCGTCATGAGGAAGTCCTTTTCCCCAATCTCCCGGATTCGCGGCCACTCGGTGTTCCACCCGTGCGAGCCGTCGTAGGAGTGAGAGCCTTTCGGCAGGCGGTAGGCGGTCCACCTACCGCCGTCGAGGCACATCAGGATGAGTGAGCGGTGGTCCCAGCCGACAGACCAGACCGGGTCGCTGGCCGGGTCGCCGTTGCCGGTGATGCCACCCGGCCCGGTGACCTCAGTGAACTGATTGCGGCGGACGACCGTCCAACCTTCGGCTTTGCCGTCCCACTCGGCGAGGACACCGGAGGGGATAGTGGGGTCGGTGGCGACCCGGCGGTCGTGTTCGCCGTTGTTGGCGTAGATCAATCGACCTTGGCCGGAGTAAAGCCCCTTGCCGTGGTATCCCGGCAGGCCAGCGTGGCGGCCGCCCTCGAGCTGTTCGTCCCGCCAGAGTTCGGTGACGGCCAGGGACCTGCAGTCCAGCTCGTAGATGCCTTCCTCCATCGTGGCGAAGTAGATCTTGTTCGCCGGGTCCGTCAGGTGGCGGGCGTTCCCGGTGAGCCGCCCGTACATCGCCTTCGGAGGAATCACGCGAACCTTCCGCGAGGCATCGATGACGTAGGGCCCGATGAAGAGCTGCTTGCTTTCCAGGTGGATCATGCGGTTGGCCGGCGTGCCGCCGACGCTCTCGGAGCGGATCGTTTGTCGCAGCGCGGAGTCGATTTCGTAGAGCTTGTCGGATGAGCCCTCCGGGTTGTGGGGCGCGTAGGTGATTACCCACAGGCGTTCCGCCCAGACGACCACCGCGCCGGTGCCGCATTCGCCCTCTTGGTTGAACATGGCGAGGGAGGGATAGATCCCGGAAACACTCACAGGCTCCCCACCGGCTAGCGGTCCGCGTGCGGCGAGTAAGCTGACGAGAACCGCCAGACACCAACGTGAGTTCATGGATGACACCTCGACAAAGGGGCGGGGCCTGCGTACAGAATTCTCGTGACGCTGAGCCGCCGGGCCGAACGGTTGCAATCAGCGGCTCGCGACCTTTGGCGAACCACACCGCTGGATTTTATCGCGAGTCCGCTGCATCGCGTGGTTCGGCACTCTGTGCACTCAGAACGTGACTTCCGGCACTCGCTCCCCCATCACGGCAGCTCAGTGGGGCAACTCGGGGGCGATACCGTCGCCGCCATTTGCACGGGTCCGAAGATAGTGAGTGACGGCCCGGCCCAGATTCGAACCGACCGCACGATAGCCGGCGGTAGTGCTGTGCGGTGTATTCCACGGGGTTTCCAAGCATACGGCCACGGTATCGGCGGCGATGTGCTTGCTGACCCACACGCGGCTGATCTGGCGCCACCGTGGGTGGTAGGCCGAGTCGGTTTTACGGGGCGACGGTTCAAGCGTAAGAGGGGCGTCAAATTGACGCGATGCACACGCGAGAAACCGTGCCTGATTCGCTCTGGCGTCGTCCGTGAGAACATCGGCCGGCGGGACAAACAGGAAAGGCAGGCGATCCGCGGGGCCTGGGTTGTGGAGATCAAGAAAGACATCCAGCCGATCCTCGGCAGCAAAAGCTTTCAGCCGACGCTGGGTGGCGGCAATCTCCGGATAGAGGGCAGCCTCACTCCAGTCACGGTTGTGATCGTGCGGATCGGACTCCTTGCCACCGTCCCCCGTGGCCACACGATCGACGTCCATGATGGGGACTACACACACTTCCGCATGCTTCCGCAACCAGATGGCGTCCGGTTCGTCGCCGAGCAGCCATTCCATGAAACCGCGGGCCACCCACGAGGAGCCACTCTCCCAGGCATGCTGCCGAGCCTGGACCCACACCGCGGGCGCCCGGTGCTGGCCAGGCGCCACGACCCGTAGGCCTCGTACTAGTCTGCCTTCGCGGGACCTGGCCAGTTCGAACACGCTCGCGGTCCCGCGCGATCCGGCGAGAAAGCGCACAAACAGGTCGTCACGCTCGCGTGATGTAAACGGCGGCCCCCAGGCCACCCACAACGGGCCTCCGTTACCGATCACCCGATATGAAACGCCATCGCCTTTCTTTGTGCCCGGCTCCGTCTGAAGCCATGTCGCCCCATCGACCGAAATCGCCGCGCGGTCCGGCAACGCCCAATCTGGTGCAAGCGGCTTCCCGGTGCTGCGGCCATTGTTTCGCGCGGGTTGCTCGCTTCCCAGAACCACCACCTTTGCATCCTCCGCCGCAGTAAGTCCGTCGATCCTTAGATACCACCAGCAAGGCCAGCCGCGGGCCGGGTCTCCGCCCGGACGAATAAGAATTTCTCGCCGCTCCGAGTTGATCGCCTCCACTTTGGCCGAACCACCCTCGAAGTCTGTCGATACCGTGATTTCGGCCCCGGGCACGCCCGTTGATGCCACCAGAATCACGCCAATCAGGGTCAAGCCCGTCGCCAATCGCATACCGTGTTGTTTGCCGTGCGCCTTGACGACTCCGGCTCGACGCCCGCCGCTATTCATCGCCAAAACGGTGGACAACAACCATCGTTTTGCACATCCAGATCGTTGATCCACGTCCACAAGCGCGTGGGCACGCGGCTTGGAACTCGAAACTGGATAGAGCCACAGCAATGACATGAACGATCCTTCGCCGAACGGCCCCGATCAATGGCTCGCGGCCACAGGATTATCCACACCGCTGGGCTTCATCGCGAGTCCATTGCATCGGGTGGTTCGGCATACCAGCGCAAAAAGCCACCTCGGCGGCAGTTCCAGTGGAATGCAGGGTCACTGCTTTTTCTTCTTGCTATCGGCATACACCTTCCATACCAGCGGAACAAGGATGGCGGCTCCGACTACGTAACCAATTACTTGGCCCTGTTGTTCGGGAGTCCATCGCACAGAGGCTTGAGCGATCAGCACGGCAAAGGCATACGCGGAACACTGCATATCGAAAACTCCTCGATAGAACGGGTGGATAATCTCTAGCATCTCATAGAGAATCGGTTACGAATCCGGGGCACGCTAGACCTGGCTGCATAATCAGCGTTTCATCCTTATCTGGGGCGTAGGCGACTGACATGACCAGCGACACCGAAGAGAACTCCAACGAAGCCTGCGATGCGTAAAAGCCCAACCAGACCGTGCAGCTCTCGAGATCGCCCGGGAGCGATTACGAAGCTCGCGACATAGAGCATCACCGCTATCACAAGCACCAGCTTGTGTTGACCACTACGGGTGAGTTGCCAGTATCCCGCTATCGACGCCGCAAGAGCCACGACGGCGATGCCGACCAAGACTTTGCCGATGCCATCCATTTAGGCGTCTACCACATTGCCGAACATTCGCGATCAGCGGCTCGCGACCAAAGGATTATCCATGCCGCTCGATTTTATCGCGAGTCCGCTGCATCGCTTCGTTCGGCCAATCCGTGTGAGCCCTTGCTCGTTGCATGCAAATCTACTTCGCTTTCCCGAAATGGTGCAGGCTTCAACGTCAATTCGCGGGCTCCTTGCCTTCGCCCAACGCTCCAGAGTCTCCGCTCGCGTCAGCCTCTTTGTCCGTTCGGGTGCGACTGCATTGGCTCACAGAGATGCACCCGTCCTCAGAATGCGCATAAACAAGATATTTCCCACCCTTCTGAAATTCATACCCACATGCTTTACCAGAAGAGGACGTCTGTACGGTGACTTCGGATTTATCTCCGCCCTTCCACCAGCGTGTGACCCTCATGGTCACCTTCAATAGTCCCGTCTCCTTTATTGTCTCGATTCCTACGACTTCAGCTAGAAATACTGCGTGCGCGTTGGCCAAAGCATCGGCGGGCGGGGGAGGCGGACCGCAATCGCATGCAAAGATGTCCGAGCAAAAAAGCCCTGTTCCCATAAAAAGGGTCAACAAGCAACTCCATGGAGATTTTGGCAAAAATATTGGTGTCCACATTTTCGATTCCTCCGAAAGTAAGTGGCATCCGCACGTCGGATAACGCCATTCATTAGACGCGGCCAACGGGAATTCGTTTCAGTCCGTAGTCGCCAAACGCCCCTTAGACGTCAACGGTCGGGAATAAGTTCCCAACATGGGGTTTTTTCCGCCGAACGCGAGCAATCAGCGGCTCGCGAACTTACGCGATCCACGCCGCTCGATTCTATCGCGAGTCCGCTGCATTGCTTTGTTCGGTGTTGCTGGTCGCGCCATGGCTCACCTTCAAGAACAGTAGCGAGCGT
>Ga0068876_10000898_pt1 | contig 23675 bp, 28 predicted proteins | sample NOAtaG_6_FD_66442 | JGI IMG/M metagenome (GOLD analysis project Ga0068876, IMG submission 66442) | Freshwater lake microbial communities from Lake Erie, under a cyanobacterial bloom - NOAA_Erie_Diel5S_2200h metaG | ecosystem: Environmental > Aquatic > Freshwater > Lake | place: USA: Ohio, Lake...
ATATAATTGAATAAACGTAAAAATAATACCTAAACTAATAGTCAGTATCAATGCTCAACCAACTGTTGAACGGTCAGCTAAATTAATTTCAGTATAATATTTTTGGCCATTTGGATAAACTTTAGAAGGAATTTCTTGATTAGTTACAGAACCAAAATCAGTAGAACCCTTCACAAATGACGATAAGCCATGAACCATTGCTAAATGAGCTCAAGTAACAGTTACTCCTGATGATAATAAAATAACAGTATTTAATAATGGTAACATTCAAGGATTCATTGGTCTAATTCCAAGTGGAGGTCAAACACAACCAATCCAGATACTCGGTGATACACTTGAGTGGAAAAAAGCCCAAAAAAAACTAAAAAAAAACATAATTTCCGAAACAATAAATAGTACAAATCCAATTCTCAGACCGCGCTGTACAGCTAAAGTATGACAACCATCAAAAGTCGCTTCACGAATAATATCTCAAAATCAACTAATGATCGCAAATAAAAACATTGGAAAACCAGTAATTGCCATCGCAATTAAAAAAAAACATTTTATATTTATTCAATTATGCATCCAAAAAACAAAAAAAAATAAAGTAATACCAACAGAAAGAGAAACTAAATACGGTCAAGGACTTGGTTTAACTAAATGAAAAGGATGTTGTTGAGTATTAAATTTAAATGGAATATGTGATGAAAGGTGTGCCATAAAAGTAAATGAGATTACGATCTCATATCAAATAATTTTATATTTGGCTTTTCTAATTAAGCTATTACTTTTCCGTAAGTTCAGGTGGGACTTGCACCCACAATCTTTCGCTTATCAAACGAATGCTTTTCTATTAAGCTACTAAACCTACCGTAACTACTATTTACCCTAAAACCGGACTTGCACCGATATCTTAAAGTTTGCAACTTTACATATTGCTCTTATACTATTTAGGGATTAAGAGAACTAGTTCACTGGTAAAGAGCAACTTTACATATTGCTCGTATACTATTTAGGGATTAAGAGAACTAATTCACTGGTAAAGAGCAACTTTACATATTGCTCGTATACTATTTAGGGATTAAGAGAACTAATTCACTGGTAAAACCGCACTCATATGCCATGTTTTTTCGCTATTAGGTTTAGGTGTGTTTAATAAATAAAATAACAGCAAAATAAAAAAACAGAAAGAAAAGAAAACGTCTATAAAATTAATTTTAGAAATCTAAAAAATTGGCTGTTGGGGCAATTTTTTATAAGTCTAAAAAATTGGCTGCTGGGTCAATTACCCGTCCAATTAAAAAGAATCCAACCGCAATTAATAATTCAGCTAACGTTCGTTCAGCGATATCGCCTTGTTCAACGTCTCGATCATTACCTAAAACAGATAAACCTGTAATTAACAGTTCTAAATTTAAAGTAACAGCTCTAACTATTAATAATAAAATTAATTCCCCGATAAACGAAGTATCCAATGCAATCACGCGCGATACTCCATCTACGACGGATAATACTAATCCGACATCCACCAAAAAATTATCGATCAATTTCTCCAAAAACAATATCTTGCGTTCCAATAATAGCGACTAAATCTGTCAATAAATGGTCACGAGACATAAAATCAATTCCTTGTAAATGAAAAAAACCAGGTGAACGAATTTTACATCTATATGGACGATTCGTACCGTCCGCTACAACATAAACGCCAAACTCCCCTTTCGGAGCTTCTACAGCAGTATACTCTAAAGTAGGCGAAATATAAAAACCTTCACTATAAAGTTTAAAATGGTGAATTAACGCCTCCATCGATGTCTTCATTTCTGCCCGAGCTGGCGGTGTAATTTTATGGTCATCGGCTTTAATTATTCCAATTGGAATTTGGTTAATACATTGTGTCATTAACACTAAGCTTTGACGCATTTCTTCCACTCTCAATAAATAACGGTCAAAACAATCACTATTTTTACCAACCGGAATTGAAAAATCTATTTTAGCATATAACTCATACGGTTGGGATTTCCGTAAATCCCAAGCTAGACCAGTTCCACGTAATAAAACACCAGTAAACCCCCAGTCCAATGCTTGTTGCAATGAAACTATTCCAACATTAACTAAACGTTGTTTTCAAATTCTATTATTTGTTAAAAGTTCTTCTAATTCGTTAAGTCTATCTGAAAACTGCTCAATAAAAGTATTAATGTCTTGTAATAAGCCCATTGGTAAATCTTGTGATACCCCTCCCGGACGAATATAATTAGCGTGCATACGTGCTCCAGAAACTCTTTCATAAAACTCCATTAACTTTTCTCTTTCTTCAAACGCTCATAAGAAAGGAGTCAAAGCTCCAACATCTAAAGCATGTGTTGTAATGGCCATTAAATGATTTAAAATTCTAGTTACTTCCATAAATAAAACCCGAATATATAAAGCTCTGGTAGGAACTTTCACCTTTAACATTTTTTCAATAACTAAACAAAAAGCCAATTCATTTGACATTACTGATACGTAATCTAAACGATCAAAATACGGAAGCGCTTGTAAATATGTCTTACATTCAATTATTTTTTCTGTCCCTCGATGTAATATTCCAATATGAGGATCAGCTTGTTTTACCCATTCCCCTTGTATTTTTACAATTAAACGTAAAACACCATGTGCAGCAGGATGCTGCGGTCCAAAATTTAAAATTAATGGCTTAAATATTTGCATTATTTTCTTTACTATAATAAGGTACGGAATATAAAATTCACATTTTAATTTGGATTGCACCATAAAAAGTCGCCCACTGCGCGGTATCATATAAGATAAATGAATTATAACTAGTTAACGAAACAGTTCCTAAACGAAATAGTATTGTGCGGCTTCTTCCATGACGATCATAAGGGCCGTGTACCAATACTTTGATACCATAAATGTTTGTTTTTATGTAATATAAAAATTTTAATAAATTAAATAAAATGTTTAAAAATGGACGTTGCTTATAACTACGCTTCACTTGATAAATAAAAAAAGGGAGAATAAAATCAAAATTAATAAAATTAATTGCAGAATGAAATAAAAATAGAAAATCAAAGGCTCAATTATACTCTTGTATATAGCCCATTCGTTTTAATACAAGCGTGTGCTCCGCTTTAAAAAAACGATTACTAATTAAGTATTTATACAAAGACTTATATAAGATAAGTGATTGCAATTTAAAAAAATATATAAAAAAATAAACAAAAAAAAAATTAAAACGTTGCCCTTTAAAAATTTTTTTAGAACGCATTTGGCGCTTAGGCTGTTCAAACCGGTTAGTATGTTGAAAATATCTATTCTGCTTAGAATACTTAAAGTATTTAAAATTTTTATAACGTCTAGAGAGTTTAATACGACGCGTCCGGTTAACAGATTTGAATCGTTTAGAACGATATTGCCGTTTACGAAAAGCATGAAAAATTTTGCTGCGTCGGTACTTTTCATACTTTTTTCGTTGCCAATGAAACATAAATAAAACTTGTTCATGCAACCGATAAAATTTTACTAATCGTAATTTTCTTAACTCTTTTTGTCACAATAACTCTGGTAAAGACTGGCGGCGAAATTTTTTAACTTTCGTTTGATTAATACGACGTTTTTTTACTTTAAATAACCTTCGTGTTAAAAATTTTCACAATTTACGATATTTTCGACGACGCTTTTTCCGTTTTGCACGAAAAGGAATTCCCACACGTGAGAATTTACGCCATCAGATAGCCTTAAAATAACGTTTGTTTTGTCGTGTACGATAATAAAAGAATTGAAATAAAAATTGATCTTCAAGTATTCGTAATTTATAAGAAAATAAATATAAACCATATCGGCGGAAAAACCAAAATAACAGGCGACTAAATAAAATAGTGAAACGTAACTTTTCAAAATAATTAAATGGGGTATAGTCGTTTACAAAACGTCTTGAATGTAATCTAAACTCGAGCGGGCTAATCTTTTTTAAAGTCTTCATAACTTATTTAGTTTTTTTTTTACGACTATTTTTAAGAGCATTTAATTCTTCTTTTGTTAATTGTTTTTTTTTTTTACGTCGTTTTTTTTGTACTTTACATCCATTAAAAGCAATGGGACTAATATCGTAAAATGCCTCAATAGGCAATTCTACATCATTTAACTCTTCTAATAATAGAATACGTTTTTTATCTATATTTTGACTAGTTTGATGCCGTTTTTTAAAGACGTTCCCCAAGCCATTAAAAACAATAATTAAAGATGGAGATTCCCAGCGGCGTAATCAATCTGCAACTGCAAAAGCAAATTCTGTTAGTTGTTCACTATGTCCTTTTGAATACTCTTCTGTATACATCTGCGATCCCGATGTTTGAAACATTAATGGAAGATGCTCTTTTTCAGTAACTGAAAACGCATTCATAAAAATGTTTTTTGCACTAAAAGTGAATACAACATACACTGGCATATACTTTTTTATAAAGACGGTCTCGGATTTGGCTCTTTCTCAATTTCAGCTTTTTTTTTCTTTACTCAGTTAGCCGAATAAATATAATCGCGTCGTGCCTGTAATAATTCGACTGCTCTGTATTTCGTATTTTTAATAAATTCACTATAAAAAAGCTCCTTATAGCCGCTAACCGGAAAATTTTTTCGTAATGGGAAACCGGCAAACCCATAATCAGTTAAAATACGCCTTAGATCCGGATGGTAAAAAATTAAAATACCAAACATATCCCAAAGTTCGCGCTCGCTCCAATTAGCACTTTTATACAGCATATAAACTGTTTCTAAGCCTTGTAAATCACCTAATTGAGTTACTAAATGTAAACGCGTATTATAAGTCAAAGAAAGTAAATAATAAATAACAGTAAAACGAAGTTTTTTTCCAGGCTGGTCGTAGGCCAAAATGTCGACACACATCGTAAATTGATGTAATCAATCAAATTTAAAAAAAGTTATTAATAATGAAATATTTTTTTTTACCACAAAATAAAGGAGTTCTCACAATTTATTTCAGGCGAAGCAAATACGCCCATATAGCGGTAGTCATTGTGAAAAAAAAAGTTGCGAGTAGTTATCTGATCAAAGGCTTGTATGTTGTGAGGGACCCATTTTCTTTCTTACTTTACAAAAAATATATTATTAACTAAATAAGATTAAAAAACTCATCATTAAACCAAATAAGGCAATTGCTTCAGATAAAGCAAAACCTAAAATTGCATAAGTAAACAATTGTTTAACATGCTCTGGTGTTCGAGAATAAGCAGAGATTAAAGATGAAAAAATAATACCGATTCCAACGCCTGTTCCGGCAATTGAAATTGTGGCTAGACCGGCTCCAATTAATTTCGCAGCATTTACTAACATCGGTCACGCCACTCAAATATAAATCTTAAAAAATATTCTAAAAATATTTTTTTATTTAGATACTCTGTGAAGGAATCGCACCTTCCCCTCTGGCTTGAAGGGCCAAAATTCTACTACTAAACTAACAGAGTGGCCTATGCATAATATTATTTTATAAGATAGCATTTTTAATCGCGGGATTATTTCGAATAATACGCTTAACAGATAATAAAAATACATTAACTTCTTCTTGGAACATTTTAAATGTAAATTTATCAGTATTATCATAAATAATATCAATTAAAGACACTGTATTAAAAAATGAAGTAGGTCCTAACGCTAAAATATTTGAAATTAAACGTTTGAAACAATAAATTTCATACAAACGAACACCATATGAATCAAAATAATTATTTAAAGCTGCATACAATGTAACAATTTCTTGTAATAATGTCATGTATTTGACCATCGGCTGTTTTAAGATTTGCATTAACATTGTTCCTTTATTTAAAACATTAATAATAGCATCATCAAGGGCGTCAGCACCATAGACTAAAAATGCCGCCGCTTCACGATATTGCGCAATATCCAAACGTAAACGACCAGCAATTCTTTTCATTAATTTAACTTGTGCAGCAGATCCCACCCGACTGACTGATAATCCTACATTGATAGCAGGACGTTGACCTTGGTTAAACATCGCGGTTTCTAAAAAAATTTGACCATCAGTAATCGAAATAACATTAGTAGGGATGTAAGCAGATACATCTCCTCCTTGGGTTTCGATTACTGGAAGTGCTGTTATAGAACCTCCACCAAAATTATTATTCATCTTAGCAGCACGTTCTAATAAACGCGAATGTAAATAAAAAATATCTCCCGGATACGCTTCACGTCCTGGAGGGCGTCGTAATAATAATGACATTTGACGATAAGCAACCGCTTGCTTACTCAAATCATCATAAATAATTAGCGCATGCATGCCATTATCTCTAAAAAATTCTCCAATTGTACAACCAGTATAAGGGGCTAAAAACTGTAAAGTCGCTGAATCAGAAGACGTTGCCGCAACAATTGTTGTATAGGCTAATGCTTGTTCGGCCTCCAAACGGTTAATAATTTGAATAATAGATGAACGTTTTTGACCAACAGCAACATAAATACAATACATCTTATTTGCTTCGTCCATTAAATTTTGATGACGCTGGTTTGCAATAGTATCAATAGCAATTGCAGTTTTTCCGATACCACGATCTCCAATAATCAGCTCACGTTGGCCTCTTCCAATTGGAATCATTGAATCAATTGCTATAATACCTGTAATAATAGCCTCTTTAACACTCGTTCTTTCAATGATACCTGGAGCTTTTAATTCAACTGCACGATATACAGTTCCGATTTGTAATTGCATAAATTTATTTATAATAAAGAATATAATTAAATAGTTTAAGTTTAAAAACCGTGTGTGTGTACATCAAGAAAGATTCTTCCCCTCTTAAACGTTCTGGTTGTTGTCTATAATATAATTTTGCAAATCGACGAAACGGAGACATATATATTATAATATTCGGAGAAGAAAATGTTAAAATTTCTGCCGTTAGTTTACTAACCACCGCATTTGACATTAATCAGAGTTTATCATTAGTGTAGTCAACAAACTGACCTCAATAACTTTTAAAAAATAATAACAAATGTTTCGGATAATAATAAAAACGATTTTGGCGATAATGCATTAATTGATATAAAAATACTGGTAACTGGACAGTATCATATAATGAAATAATAAAATGCGGATTACTAATCGGCATTCCATTTATAAAAACTAACCGATAAAAACATAAATCAGACACAATAAAAAAAAATGGGACCAACTGGGCCCGCAACAATACAGCACTTATCTGCATTTCTAATAGCGAAAAAAGTTTATACGCCTCAGTAGCCATAAAATTATCAGCCGACATAAAAAAAGTTAATTTATCAGTCGCTTTTAATTTAACTTTAAAATTTTTTCGTTTAAAAGTAAAACTATGTCCAAAATATTTTAAACGGCGTATTTTTTTTACAGCCTTCAAACGGGAAAACATATGTTGAGTTTTAGAATTCCGAACTAAATTAACAAGATTATTTGATCTCTTCCACTTCATATTTATTCTTGTTCGCTGGCATAAATTAAAATCAATGTAACTAGCACATAAGTTTGTAAAAAAGCAATCAATATTTCTAACCCAGTGATTACAATAATAATTAAAACAGGAAACATAATAAGTAATTTTCAACCGCCAATTAATGAACCTGCAACTAACGCAAAACCTGACAAAATTTTTAGTAACGCATGACCAGATGTCATGTTAGCGAATAGACGGACAGATAAACTAATAATTCGTGATAAATTTGAAATTAATTCAATTAGAATAATAAAAGGAGTAATTGCTAGAGGAGAACCAGACGGTAAAAAATGACTTCAAAAAAATAGTTTATTAAAAAAAATGGCATGAAATCATAAACCAAGCATTAAAATTAACGCAATGGTAAGAGTTAATAATAGCTGGCTCGTAATTGTCTGTGAGTACGGTAATAATCCCGAAAAATTTGCTAAAAAAATAACACTAAATAGTGTATTAACAATATCGAAATAATTATAATTTTTTTCGGTAATTAAATCAACAACCATTGATTCCACACTATAAAAAAAAGGTGAAATAAAATTAGTCGAAGACGATGAATATTCATAAACTTGTCAAAAACAAATTAAAAAACTAATAAATATAACAGCAATATCAAAATCACTAATTCCTCCAAGAATATAAGAGACATCATAACCACATGTAAAATAGCGTTCAGAAATATCAAATTGTATTAACGGGCCAAATAAAAAGAACATTATTTTTTAAACTAAAAATTTCACACGTTTACGATATACAAATTGCAGATCGGGCAAATTTGCATTAGAATAAGCTTTTTTAATTTTATTACTTAATAAATATGAGATATTTGGAACACGGTACAATCAAAAAAACAAACGATCTAGTAAAGTATTTATTTTAAATAGATTTTTTTTCTTACGAACTACTCCTGATCCTTTTCGATTAATATAACGCGAAACACTAACTAATCGTAACAGACGAGAAGAATTATCACGTCGACGATTCAAATAAGATAAATCAACCTGGGCAGTTAAATATAAATATTTATAAACAAGATAAATTCCGTAATGTGTAGGCAATGACTTTGCCTTTTTCACCGAATAATAATTTTTATAAAAGAGCTGTAGTAAAAAAACGTACTGCTTTAAATATTTTTTATAGTGGCCTCCTGCTATTAAATAATCACCTTTTAAAATAGCGACCCGTTGATGGTTTAAATTTTGTAAATACGACGAAAATAAAATGGCATTAAAACGCGAATTAACCATATGTAATCCTGGTAAATACGAAAAAATATTAATCATTGACATTTCCTCTTGATTCTCTTTCGAAAAAACATCTTTTCATAATGGAAATAGTACTTGGGATAAAAAATTTAAGCTCGAATATTTAAAAAAAAAATTTTTTTTCATCCAATATCGTTTAACATATTTTAATGAAAAATTCGAGTAAAACAATAGCTGTCTAAATGGTAATTTTAAAAATGGAAAAAGAAAAGAACGCGATAAACGTGATGACAGATATTTTCGCATAAAAAGTTTATAAAGTTCTTGTAATTTAAACAAATACTTTTTTAAAAATTTGTTTTTAAAAATTTGTTTTTTACGTTGTCGCAACTTGTTTCACGGCGTAGAAAACGGCACAATAATTGGAATAATTTTTTTTCCAAATATTCGACGTTTTTTAGGCACGCTTTTAAGATAGTTCGAAAAAATTTTATTAAAATTATTAAAAAAAAAAGAATATTTATTAGAGGTTGCAGCCATGTTCTTAAGCTCGAAACTAATAGCAGCAATATTATAGGCATTCAACTTACCAAAAAAAAAATCATTTTTTAAATTTTTTTTTAAAATACCAATTCTCAAATTCTGGCAAAACAGCCCATTATTAAATTTTTTGGGAGATGAAACCAAGAGTTCATTTAACTCACGAGTTTTTAAAGAAATAAAAATAGGACCATGAAACTTTTTCTGCATTTTCAACCCTTTTAAAAATACAAAACGCTTTCGAGATTTTCATAATTTTACAAATACTTTTTTAAAACGATTTTTTCTAAAAATTCGACGTTTTTTTTTTCAGGGCACTCGTGCATAACGTAATCAACGTTTTTGTTTCTTATAAACAAAATAAAACATCAAACGGTTAAAATATAAAAACGGCGTAAAGAATCGTGTCCGAAACTTTCGACGAAAAGTACGAGCTCTCCGCAAAATTTTTAGGCGCTTTTTTTTACGACTAGTGATACCATAAAATGTTAATACCTGCCAGTAAATAGATAAATAATAGTCTAAAAAAGATTTTAATCATACTTTTTTAAATAACCCTCGATCCAGTCTTTCGTGTTGCAAAAAATGATACCTTCGATATTTTGCATATTTGAAAGGTTTTACTTTTATTTTAGAACAGTACTTTATCGAACACGGTTTAAAAAAACACCTGTAAAACAAAACCCTACGTCCTGTAATAGCAGCAAAAAAATTTTTTTTTTTAACATTTGGCAAAAGAAATTTTCGTCGAATATTAAAAAAAATTGATATTAATTTTCGAATTTGTGAAAATGATTTTTGTCGTAAAAAACGGATATTAATTTGTTGTTTGATCAACTCTTTACGGGGCCCCGGTACCTGAAATAAAATTTTATTAACCGGTACAATCGGGGAGTGCCTAAAAAGTAAATCCAAAATTAAATTGCGTATTCCTCTTATTTTTTTATTACCTTGGTCTTTTTTTAAATTAAAAATTTTATAAACTAATTTTGATTTCTTAAACATTTTTTTATACCGGCGTTTAAGTTGAAAAAATTGAGCAGTCTTTTTTTTTGTACTAGAGCACAATATTTTATTTTTATTCTTTTTTGGAAGAGTAATAAAATTAAATTTTTGATTTTTGTTTTTACCTTTTCTCGCTAAAACAAGACGCTTGACACGACTAGAAGTTGAAAACCAGAAACCTGGTATTTTAAAATAGCGAATCGGTAAATTACCTACTTTTAACTTTTTTGGATACACCTGTTTATTTTTTTGTAGAAATAAATTCCAATTATTTATTTTTTTTAAATCAAATAAAGGAGGCTTTTTTTTAATGCTGTTGGATTCTTTGTTAGTCTTTTTATTTTTTTTCAAAACAACCCGCTTTTTTTTGCTGCCCTTCAAGAAATTTTTCTGAGATGCTCCCATTTTGTTTCTTAAAACGATAGTTACAGACTTTTTTTTTCGACGTAACACAATCTTTTTTTTTCAAATTTTTTTTTTAACAAAGATTTTACGATAGTTTCTGAACAGATCTTCTTGGCAGCGGTCTCGTCAAACAGATCGTAAATAGGTAAAATAGTATTTTTTTGCAACATCCGTACAAATTTCTCAGCGTCAATAAGTACGTAAATCTCAGACTCTATTCGGGTACCTGCGTACTTCATATTTTTTTACTCCTATAGTTCATCTTTTTTGAATAAAAAAACGATCTAAAACAGACAAATAAGTGAATAATACAAGGGACGGAGCATATAATATTCTTAAAGACATTACATGCTTTTCAAACATTGTTCAGTCAAGAGCGCGTTTCTGTAAAAACTTTACCTCAATACAAGCTGGCATCGCCAAAAAAAACTTAAGAATAGAAAGTAATTTTTTATCCTGTGGTCAATACAAACTTTTTGCTACTGAACGACCAAAAAAAAAAGAATCAAAACGATCTTCTGTTATTCAAAACAACTGTTTATTTTCAAAAAGAAACTCGTCAACTGCGTACAAATAAGCTCGTCGTTTTTTTACTTTACGCACTAATAAAGTGTAAGTTGAAAACTGGTCTGGTACGACACCCATATAAATTTGCTTATGAATTTCTTTTAAACTTTTAACTAAATAATTTAAGCGCAAATAATTTAACCTCATTTTCAAAATCTGGTTATTACGGTGCATTTCTGCTAAGCAATAACGCATTACAATATTTCATACGACAGTAAAAGATTGCGTTAATAATTCCGGATATAGAGCTAAACATAGGAAAATATTTGAAACTAGAGCATTCCGAATAGTTTTTTCTAACAATCGTAATCCGTTAACTTTATATAAAATATTTCTAAATAATGTTCTAATTTTTTTTTTAAGGACCACCAACAATTTTTTAAAAAATTTCGAATTTAAAAATTGATATTTTTTTAAAAAAATTTTTTCTATCCGCTCAACTGACAACGTATTTAACCGAACCGGAAACGCCGACTTGTGTACATCTGAACTTAACGCTACAGACTGCTCTGGTAAACCTTTAGAACTACTTAGTAACAAAGGATGGGTTTTAAACCACAATATGCTCTCACTATATGAACAATCCGCTGAGCTTTTCACCATATCTGGTGTATACCATTGTAAAATAGTCTCCAATTTAGATAACGCATTAGGCGTTGTAAAATCAGATCGTAATTGTAACAATTTGATTAAGATATCGATATTTCAGTAACAAAATTTTGAAGATCCTGCATGTGTAAATGACAAGTTGATTTTTTTGTCTCTAGCTATTCAACGGCATCGTTGAGATAAAATTAATTCACCAGTATGTGCTAGTACTAATTTTTTTAAACCATCACCCAAACTTTTAAATGAAAAAGGTAACAAATCAGCCCGAGTAAAAAAAATTTTAGAATGAAGGTCCTCCGAACCTCCCCTATGTAAAGCAAATGGTTTTTTAACAAAGATAATTTGGCGTGGCAAAGAAACTTGTTTTTTAAAAAAAGAACGCGATACTTTTTTTATAATAACTTTTTTCATGCGTCGTTTGTTTATTTTTCTTAAAAGATTAAAGCGTTGTTGTGCACGTTCTGCAACGCGACTTGGACGATTTTTATAAGTCCACGGCTGTAATGCTTTCTTCCATTTTTGCGAAAAAAATCTATCATTTTTACGTCAAGTTCGAACCATTTGAAAAAATCATGGATCCGATAAGACCTGAACACCATCACGATGAGTATAATTAGAAACCTTTTTAAAAGTTTTCCGGAAACGTGTTTTATTATTTAATTGCTTTTTTTTTCATGCGGCTATACCAATTTTTGCGTACTCCGGTAAGATTATTTCTATCGACAAAACTAAAAATAACAAGGTTAACAATCAATTATTTTTTTTAACTTTAGAATTCTCTAGTTTTCAAATTATAATAAATGTTACAATAAATTTTTCTTTCATTTAACTTTATATTATTTACTAAGTAAAATAAAAATACTAGACGTTTGATTGATTTACGAAATTTTGTGTATTCTTTATCGCAGCCTTCAACAATACCTCGAATAATTCAAAATCATCACGACGCATTCGTATAAACAACTCGTACGCATCATCTATCAGTGGGTTATAGATGAATAAAGTAGAACCAGTATACATCGTAGCATTTTTTACACCAGCTACCCAAGCTGGGTTAATTTGAATATGTTTTGCATTAACTGGTGGATAGCCCATTTCATAATAAAATCTTGGAAAATCAGCGTCTCATAAATGATAACCGAATAATCTATTATCTAAGATGTCATATGCGCTATTAGCACAAAGTAAACTAAAATCCCGTACATATTTAATGCAGGTCACACGTTCTTCATTTCCGCCTTCTACAACGTCAAAAACCCCGAAAGATTGTTGTATAGTAGTCGCCGGTATAATCATTCCTTCAACTTTGTCCAAATTAGAAGAGATTCGAGACCCAAGAAGATATTCTAAATCCAAAGTAAGACAGTTTAGAGGATACATATATTCGTTTAATGACATTGATGGAAGATATCAAGCATTCATATAATTTAAGCTCCAAAATTCACCAACTCCTCTCATACTCATCTGTGTTTTCCAAGCGTCTTCGCCGCAATTTTGGACAAACTTATTCATTACCTCTCCTGAAAAACGAGCGTTAGAAGCCCAAGGAAAAGTTCCTTTAAACGGCAATAAATTTGCATCTAAAACATTATTTAAAGTAACAGCTACATAATGAAGCCTTTGTAATGAGTTTATTTCAGCAAGTGGATCAATAGGATCGATAGGAAAATTAGAAAAGCTATTAGCAAATCAAACCATTTCTTGTTTCGCCTTTGGTATATCAATATTGTGAAATAAACCATAAACAAAAAAAAAAGTAAAAAAACCAAAATATTGTGCAAAAAACGGTAAAAGGAATAAAAAAAAAACGTTCAATACGGCCAAACTTATAATGATTAAATTTAAAAAAATATAAATTTGTTTTGAAACTTTTTTCTCTTTTCGTAAGACAGAAGCTTTTTCTGATTTTGAATTTTTTATCTGGCAAGTTAAGCCACTTAGGAGAAAAGACTGATATTCAGATCACGCTATAGTTTTAACCAGCGAAAGTTCCATTAAAATTTGTAAATAAATAATTGCCATAATATACCCTGAGATAACACCAGCCGCTGCTATAACAAAAAAACCCGATTTATAAATATGTAAAAATAAAAAATATTTTAAAAAAAAACCAGCAAAAGGTGGAAAACCAGCAAGAGACGCAAATATGATAAACAAAATATAAAACCATTTTTTACTATAACTTTTAACCAAAAATAATTGATTCAAGTTAACTAAAAAAAATTCTTTTTGTATTTTTACAAAAATAATAAAAATTCCACTTAAATTAAGAACATAAACTAACAAATAAATCAAAGCATATTTAATAGCCATTACATCATGCGAAATCAGACCACTAATAATATACCCCATTTGAGAAACAGTTGTTAATGCTAAAATTGTTTTTAAATCACTAGCACGATAAGCGAAACATCCAATAAACATTGATGGAACAATACACCAGATAAGAGATACTGAAACACTACCATGTATAATTGTTATTACGTCAAGTACATAAAAAAAAATTTTTAAAAATAATAAAATATAAATAAATTTATATACACCCATTAAAATAAATAAAAAAATAATAGGTAAACGCGAATAAATATTAATAACCCAAAAAGAAAACGGGGCTAGTGTTAGTTTAAATAAAAACGGTAATATAAAACAAGCGAAACTAAATTTAAAAATAAATAATAATAATAATGGATCAACAAAACCAGACAAAAAAAAAGTTCAAAAGTTAATTAAAACCATAAAATACGATAAATTTTCACCACTACTTACAGGAATTAAAAAAAATAATAAGCCTAAACCTAGTAAAAAAAAAGTAGAAATAATCAGATTGAATACAAAAAAATGAATAACAGGTTTCAACAACTTTGCACCAAAAAAGACAAAATAAATTGATAAGATCACAACTAATAACAAAGTAATCGATTCCATTAATAAAAAAAGAAATAAGAAATTAAAACTACGCACAGATAATAAAAAAAACCATAGTAATAAACCAACTAAAAAAGGTAATTCTAAAATAAATAAGCGCTTTGCCATAACATCAAAATATAAAACTGCTAAAAAAAAAATTGCCAGAATCAATAAAAAAAACCGTGCGAGGAAAACACCAAGATCATAATCATAATTTTCTAGCTTTAATAAAACTTTGTTATCACTAAAAAAAAAAAATCACAACCGTAAATTAAACATCAATAGCAACCCAAATGAGCAAAATATTCACTTAAAATAGCCCACCATTCCTTGTAACCCCTCTTGTCGTAAATATTTAAAAAAACCACCAAGCACCAAAAGTAACAAGAGAAGATCAATAATATTTCATAAAATATTACCAATAAAAATACTACCAAAATACTGAAAAAGAAGATCCTGAAATACTTTAACTTGCAAAACTTGTAATCCAACTTCTAAAACCACAAATAATCTAAAAAAATGAGACATGTATTTTCAAGTCATAATTAAAAATTTAACTAAAATTTTGTTTTAAAAACTCTGGCTCGTTACTGGCTGACTCTCACAGTTGTGGGTATCAAGATATAATACCGACAGTAATCTCATAAACGAAACCTAAAAACAATAAACCAATAAATAAAAATGTAATACAATGACCAATCAGAGAGATTTGATAGAAATTTAATACCCAAGGAAAAAAAAACATAATTTCAACATCAAATAATAAAAATAAAATTCCTACTCTATAAAATTGGACATCAAATGGATAATAAGTAAAATCAAATGGCTTAAAACCGCACTCATATGCCATGTTTTTTTCGCTATTGGGTTTAGGTGTGTTTAACAAATAGACTAACAGCAAAATCAAAAAACATAAACAGAAAGAAAAGAAAACGTGCATATATATAAAATTTAAAGGTTCAAAGTATAGCACTATATTGTTTATAAATTAAAATAGTTAAAACATATATTAATATTTAACTTGCTGACCCATTATACAAAAGGTACAAAAAAGCTAAATTTAGCTACATAATTGGTTTTATTACCTATTATAAAATTAGCTTACATTTCAAAACTGAGCTTGAGAGACCTTAATTTCATCTTTCCTTCGCAGTACTTACATACACTATCATTTATTTACGAAATATTTAAACAGAGAAGATGGTTCTCCTATTTTCAATCAATATAAACTAATTGATCTACAAAAAATAATGCAATAAAAAGGCCAAAGGATTAAACTACCTAATTATATCAAATATTTAAATATTGTTGGGTTATTTTATTTGCATTCTATTGGTTTTTTCTACGTTCACTCACCATTACTAATAGAATCTCTATTGATTTCTACTCTTTTAAATAATAAGATGTTTCATTTATTTAAATAATTCATTAACATTGATTTCTCACTCTAAAAAAAAAGTCTCTAAAAGTTTTTTTTCTAACCTTATTTTTGCATGTATTGCATTAAACGTCATAAATAAAATAGAATACATTTTTATAATAGAAATTTAAAAATTATAAATTTAACCGAAATTATAATAAATTTTTTGACCAGCACCGCGTGTACTACGAACACGATGTAGCCTTCACGGATTTTTTACACCATATTTTGATCGCGAACTTTTACGACGATACACTGGATGCAAATCCGAACGACGAGCTCCTCTAATAATTCTATATTTTACCGCAGGTAGATCATTAGGGCGACCCCCACGAACAAGAACACTGGAAAATCGCTTTAAATTATGCCGTTCGCCAGGAATATGACAAGTTACAATATTACCATTTGATATTTTTACCCGCGCGATTGCTCTTCTTGCAGAACAAGGTTTTTTAGGAGTTAAAATATGAACCTTAACACAAGTTCCTCGTTTTTGAGGACAATTATTTAATGCCCGTCTTTTTTGCTTTTCAAGACGTATTACTCTTATTTTTTTCACTGCTAATTGAACTAATGTTGCCATAAAATAAGTTATGATAAAAATAACAGTGTACCACCAATTTTTTTTTTTAATGCTTCCGTGTGTGTTAATATACCCTGATTTGTCGTTAACACAAACACTTTTTGCTCAACTTGTGCACTAATATAAATCTTTTTTATATTCCGATACGAAACATACACTTGACGGCTCGGCTTGGACAAAATTTTAATTTTTTGGAATGTACCAATGACTTCTAACGTTTTATTTAGATAAGCTAAAACCAACGTTGTGTCTAAAAAAAATTTTGTAGTAAATAATAATCGATTAAGAAAAAGACTACGAGGTACAAAAAAAAAATCAACTAAACATCCTATTTGCCTTAAAACTAGTAAAACGTGGAATAAAAATTTATTAATCAACGAGAAGAAAAAATTTTTACGAGCGTTGACCGCTTGATTAAAAAAACTAACGAGCATATCTATTCGAAAAACTTTTTTTGAATATTTTTTATCAAAAAAATAAACAAGACGAAATAACTTTTGAATACCGAAAAAATTTAAAAATTGAGTTTGCACTTGATAATTATCCAAATTTAACAATTTTTGAGCGGGAAGGAATTGCACCTTCATCTTTGGATTCAAAGCCCAATATCTTACTAATTAGACAACCACTCAGAAACCCTAATAATTTTTAGCAGGCAAAACCGGACTTGCACCGATATCAGTAATTTTGAAGACTACGGCTCTTCTATTAAGCTATTCGCCCTTTTTTAAAAATAGATAAATTAAAAACATTTCAAATAAATAAAAGTAAACCATAATAATCAAGTATAAACTAAATAAATGAACACGAAATGGTTGTTTATACCAGCGAATAACGATTGAACTTAATTTTTGATATTGGGATGAGGCACCCAAAGGACCAATATATTCTAAAACCCCTTTATCAAAAGTTAAAAAAACTGCAGTATACCCATAATAAAAAACAAAACTTGAAATAAAATTATAAAATTCATTATAATAAAAATTATTAACACACATTTTAATAAAAAATTGAATAAAAGGTGTATTATAATAAAAATAAAACCCAATCGATAAATATTCTAACAATGAGCCTACTCGTAAATTTAAAAAATTACCTATCGGTAGAGATACTAGTAAAAATGAATACTGGAACATTATTTTACGAACTAAAAATAAAAATAATAAAAACAAACCTACAATAAATATATTTATGCAAATTGGTATTAATTTTTGAAAGGCGTTTAAAAACTCTAACTCAAAAAATAAAGAATTTGTCCAAACCGATAAAGATACTTGCAATCCGTGTAAATTACTTTCTGAAAAAAAATCACTTAAAAAGTACCCACTAAAAATACTGAATACCATTAAAATAGATAAAACAATTTTAATAAACACGGGCTGCTCAAAAAAAGATAAAGAAACAGTCGAAAATGAAATTTGTCGCTGTTTAAACACTGTATAATATACAATACGGCAAGAGTAGACCGCAGTTATACATGTCGCTAAACTAATTAATACCAATAATATACTACTAACATCCTCAGAAAAAAGCTGAGAAAGTCTTAACGCACCCGCTTCTAAAATTAAATCTTTTGAATAAAACCCAGCTAAAAACGGCAATCCCATAATTGCAATATTTCCGATAAATAAAGATGTAAACAAAAACGGACTTCTTTTATAAATAAAAGACAATTTTCTAATATCTTGCTCATTTGAAAATGAATGAATAATAGCACCGGCCGTCAGAAACAACAAAGCTTTAAAAAAAGCATGGTTAACTAAATGAAATAAACTAATACCATATTGAGATAAACCGGCAGCAAAAAGCATATAACCTAATTGACTACAGGTTGAATAAGCAATAATACGTTTAATGTCATATAAAAAGCAAGCCGATAATGCTGATATAAAAGCTGTAATTGCACCAAAACAAACAGCTAACCCTAACACCGTTTCACTTAACTCAAAAATAAAGGCTGTTCGAATAACTATAAAAATACCAGCCGTAACCATTGTAGCTGCATGAATTAACGCAGATACTGGCGTTGGCCCTTCCATTGCTGCTGGTAATCACGTATGTAATCCTACTTGTGCGGATTTTGCAACAACCCCGATCAGTAAAAAAAAACAAATAAAATCTTCCCAATAATACTCTTGAAAAATATTCGTATTACTCATTGTAGCAAATCACGGACTTAAAATCGCTAAAGTATCGAAGTCTAACGCATAAAAAAAATCATACAACACAGACAAAGCAATTAGTAAAGCGATATCCCCTAACCGATTCATTAAAACCGCTTTAATAGCCGCCTTTCCAGCTTGCACACGAGTTGTTCAAAAATTAATTATTAAATACGAACAAATACCTACACCTTCTCAACCTACAAATAGCTGAACAAAATTACCAGACGTCACTAAAAGAAACATAAAAAAAGTAAATAAAGATAAAAAACTCATAAATCGGATAAAATGAGGATCAGATTTCATATAGTCAATTGAGTATCAATGAACAAGCGCCGAAATAACACTAACCATAGAAAGCATAATCCCTGATAAGGGGTCAATAACAAAGTCTCAACTAATAAATAAAAAATTTACATCAATTCAAGCACCCAAATTTAAATAGTAACAAGTATTATATTTTAAAATTACAGCAAAAAAACATAAATTAAATAAAATTGTTAGAAGTGTGTTCAAAAAAGTTCAATAAAGAACCCCAATTTTACCTAAAAAACGACCAAAAAAAGCTAATCCTAGAAAATTTAATAGTGGTAAAAAAATGGTAACAAACATAATTTATTTAAAATATTTAAAAAATGACGATGTCACGACAACCGAACCAATCATCGCAATAAAAATTAACAGACCACAAAAAAAAAAAAGCATATAGTGTCCATTAAATATCGCAATAAATTGAGTAACATCAGTTGTAAACATTAAAAAATTAGAAACAGCGCGTACACTGCACCCTAAAGATGATAAAATAGCGTTTAACATTCACGTTATTTTGTAAAGTAAAACAACAAAAAAAGCCGAATATCAAACATTAATTTCTGATGTGTTTAATTGACGTAAGTTATACATTACAATAACGAATAAAAATAAAACTGTAATTACCCCAGTATAAATAATCAAAATTAATAACGCAAAAAATTCTGCACCCAATAATAATAAAATATTAAAAACAATAAACGCAACAAAAATAAAACTAAAAACCGAATAAACAGGATTATTTTGAATCAAAATTAACAACAATGAAAGAAGCAATAAAATTGATAAAAAATTTAAAAAAATATTAAAATGCGAATAGAGTCAAAAGTTCCGCATAATGTTTTTATAAAATAAAGTTTGCAATTTTATGACTCTTTTTTACACACAAAATATACGTGAATAACTACGGTAAAATGTTATCAAAACACAAAGTACTGCTAATATACTTTCTAATACGCCCCAATAATAGGTGACCATATTACATACCATAGAGGTGTAAAAAAAGAGTACTTTTATTATACACAGAGGCGACGGGATTCGAACCCGCGCTAGTGTTTTACTAGACCTCCGATTAGCAATCGGGTACCTTAACCGCTCAGCCACGCCCCCTTGTATTTCCTAATAAAACAACGTAATTATAAATTGTCTTTATATAAAAGTATGCTTAAGTTTCTAAAATAGTGTTTAAAAAATTAATTTAAAAATTAAAATAAAAATTAATAAAAAGTAATAAAGACTGTATTTTACAATATTTAGCTTATTACTTTATTTTTTTGTAGTCCTAAAAAATTTTAAGTAAATATAAAAAAAATATTTCATATTTGATATGCATTCAATATTTATTATTATCAATGTACCAAAAAAGCTTACCTCTGGTGAGATAACTTTATAAGAAGGGATTGACGTTACTGGTTCCTCTCGTACTTAGTTCAAAAATTTTTATATTTTTTTATACCAGATAGGGACTAAACTGTTTCACAACGTTTTAAACCCAGTTCACGTACCGCTTTTAATTCGCGAACAGCGAAACCCTTTCTACCATATTCAGCAGAAGGATGCGACGAACCGACATCGAGGTGTCAATCTTTGCGTCCAATAAGAACTTTTTCGCAAAATAAACCTGTTATCCCCAACGTACCTTTTATCCGTTGATCGATAATCTTTCCATAAAAAATTACCGGGTCTATAGGATTAGTATTTAAATAATACCCCACTCTAATATGTCTATTAGAATGTCAAATTAGCTGTATACCCTTAAATTCGATCAATAAGTATCATAAAAATGAAACTTAAACTAAATATTATACACCCTCGTTACAATTTAGAAGATGACCGCCCCAGTCAAACTACCAATAATGCATTTTAACCTAAAAAAATATTTTATTAAGGATGCTAAGCTTTAAAAGTTATAAAAAGTAGTCTCCCACCGACATTTTAAAATTACTACTTCATCTCTTTTAGTATAATTTTAACAGCAATACAAAATTATAGTAAAGGTGTATGGGGTCTTTCCGTCTAAGTATATTAATATTTTGCATCTTCACAAAAAATTCAATTTCACTAAAAAAATATTTAAGACAGTAGGGCGGTCGTTATACCATTCATACTAGTCGGAACTTACCCGACAACGGATTACGCTACCTTAGGACCGTCAGAGTTACAGCCGCCGTTTCCTGATGGTTATATTCAATGCTTTTTAAACATCTCCTTTTTGCAGAGCAGGGCCGGGCAGGTATCAAACCCTATTCGTCATTTATTAAATTTTGCAGAGTTTTGTGTTTTTATTAAACAGTCGCCGCCCCCGTTTTCGTGCCAGTTTATATAATAATCTATATAAACTCCTCCTTCTTCCAAAGTTGCAGAGTTATTTTGCAGAGTTCCTTAAATATTCTTGACTTTACTCGCTTAAAGATATTATCTTAAACTACCTGTGTTGGATTTAGTACGGCTTAATTATTTTTTTCTCGCAGCTTTTATTTATAAATAAATCTAATAAACCCTTTTACGACTACCTATAATAAAAACTGTGCATGGTCGACAAATAAAAAACTAAATCACGTAGTTTTAATATCATATATTAATTGCATATTTAAATATTTAATTTCCGTTTATTGTTGTTAGGATTTCCCTTATACTCCAATCCTTAGTCTTACAGCGATAGACATTTTTAATTCTATTTTACGTTACTTATGTCCGCATATTGTTAATAAATTATTTTTTTATATTATCCAATATAAATCTAAAATAAAATTATTTCTTCAACTACCTTTAAAACATAACCTATAATTTAAGATCCTATTTAGCTACTATAAATTTTTAATAGATTAAAACCAAATCTAGAGATAAGCTTGTGGGCTTTTATTAAAGGATTTCTGCTATCAAGAATACCCGCCGCGTGTAAAAGAAAAAATAACTACCTTAAGTCACTTAATATAGATTTAAATCTTTAATTAATATACTGAGATGTTCCTCTTTAAACTATAGACCTTATCACCAATAGTTTGTCTAATAAAATAAAATTGCCTCTTACAGATTAAAAGTGAGAATTTACCAAACATCACTAATTTAATTATAAAACTATTATAAAATAGGAAAATAATATTTTTTTAAAGATATACGTCACGCAGTACAAGAGAAATCTTGCCCACAATAGAACTATTGACTTTACAAAAATAATTAATATTTTACTGCTATACTTACATATATTTCGTCGAAAACCAGCTGTAGTCAAGTTCGATAAGCCTATCACCCCTAATTACAATTTATCCAAATCTTATTCAACAGATATTGGTTCAAGCCTAAAAAAAATATAAATTTTTCGCACTCTAATCATAATTAGATCACATGATTTCGGGTTTAAACATTAATATTAAAATGCTCCGAGTGGGACTTGCACCCACAATCTTTAGAGTATAAGCCTAATGCTTTACTAAATTCAGCTACCGAAGCAAATATTAGTCTTAAAAGTTACTACTAATGTTTGTTATAATTAATACTTTAAAAAGTTTCCTGATAAAAACTCCTTTTCGAACTCGTTCGACTCTAGTATAATACGCTCGCTTCAATTAGTATATCGACCGAATTTATCTCCTGCATGAGCCATAACACAAAACTCTAATGGCAAATGTCCATGACCGTCTGAAAACAACATTGCCTCAGTTCCAGATCTTATAAGACCCTCAGACATACGCTGCTCAGGCCCTCTAACTAATGTGTTAAACATAAACGTAGCTAAAACAGGATCATAGTCAAGTTTAGCAAACGCATCCATCCAGTACTGTTCCATTACGTTAATAGATAAAATAGCCTCTTCCAACGTACGATCCTTAAGTCCCCCCTGTACGACTCTCTGGTCTATTAATTGAGAAACCGATTTCATAAAATTATATTTTTCAGAAATGTAACCAACATCTGCTTCTACTTGTCGGCCAATATAGCTAGCCACTATAACTGGAAATTTTTCATCCGCTCACTGGGCTTTAGTCACATTTCTATTCAGGAACTGTACCACGACACTATGATGCAACATCTCACAAAGAGTATCAAACACAACCATATCAACAATAAAAGAATCTTCCTCAGAAAGCAATACGCGTGTTGGATGTGTTGTTTCAAATAACCACACAACAGGTATTTCATAATTATCCGCAGATAATAAAATACCATGATAAATAGGTGCAAGAAATAAATTTGGACATAATCCGAACAATAAATTTAAAAAAAATAAAGGTACCATGACAAAAAATTCTCTTCGATTTATATCTGAAAAAGCACCAATGTATTGAATTTTTAAAGTACCAAAACTAATACGATTAAACATAAACAGGGAATAAAGTACTGTTAAAAAAGTACTCGAGCCAACAACAAATAATAATGACAAAGATATTTCAGACGCACCCATAGAAAAAAAGATTAAAAGCTCACCAATAAAATTACTAGTACCCGGAAAACTAAAATTAGAAGCAGTAAATGAAAAAAAAAAAAAAA
>Ga0068876_10000902_pt1 | contig 23607 bp, 23 predicted proteins | sample NOAtaG_6_FD_66442 | JGI IMG/M metagenome (GOLD analysis project Ga0068876, IMG submission 66442) | Freshwater lake microbial communities from Lake Erie, under a cyanobacterial bloom - NOAA_Erie_Diel5S_2200h metaG | ecosystem: Environmental > Aquatic > Freshwater > Lake | place: USA: Ohio, Lake...
TTGGTTTTAGAGAACTTGCGAATGTTATACGATTTCACCGCTGAGTCAAAGCTCACTAATTCATCTTCTTCATTGCGCTTATAACGGATACGAATCTCGTTTGCATCTACAAACTCCACCACTCCATCGCCTTCTGCCGTCAATAATACACGAGAATCTTTGGCCACTCGACCTTCCAATCCTGTTCCCACTACTGGCGCTTCGGGGCGCATCAACGGAACGGCCTGACGCATCATGTTAGATCCCATCAAAGCACGGTTGGCATCATCATGCTCCAAGAACGGAATCAATGATGCTGCAATAGAGGCAATCTGATTAGGAGCAACGTCCATCAAACTCAACTCTCCTGGTGTAATGATTGGGAAGTCACCCTCTAAACGAGCCTTTACTGCCGGCGTTAAGAAGTTACCCTTCTCATCCACCTTCGCATTGGCCTGCGCAATGACTTTAGCATCCTCGTCTTCAGCAGTCAAGTAAATCACTCCTTGGTTGTCCATGGAAGCTTTACCATTTTCTACTTTTCTGTATGGAGTTTCAATGAAACCTAAACGATTGATTTTTGCGTAAACACACAAAGAAGAAATCAAACCGATGTTCGGCCCTTCTGGTGTTTCAATGGTACACAAACGACCATAGTGCGTATAGTGAACGTCACGAACCTCAAAGCCCGCACGCTCTCTCGAAAGACCACCGGGTCCGAGTGCCGACATACGACGCTTGTGCGTCACCTCCGACAATGGATTGGTTTGGTCCATGAACTGAGACAACTGATTGGTTCCGAAGAAGGAGTTGATCACTGAACTCAAAGTCTTGGCATTGATCAAGTCAATCGGAGTAAATACCTCATTGTCTCTTACGTTCATTCTCTCACGAATGGTACGTGCCATACGCGCCAATCCCACTGCAAATTGATTGTACAATTGCTCTCCTACTGTACGCACACGACGGTTCGACAAATGGTCGATATCATCCACATCTGCCTTTGAATTCACCAATTCAATCAAGTAGGTAATGATGGACATGATGTCCTCTTTGGTCAAAGTACGCTGATTAGCATCAATATTCAATCCCAATTTGCGATTGATGCGGAAGCGACCTACCTCACCCAAATCATAACGCTGTTCAGAGAAGAACAACTTATCAATCACACTGCGAGCCGTTTCCAAATCTGGTGGCTCTGCATTGCGCAATTGACGATAAATATATTCTACCGCTTCCTTCTCAGAATTGGTAGTATCTTTTTGTAAAGTATTGTGAATAATCGTAAAATCAGCCGCATTGCTTTCGTCTTTGTGCAGAATCACCACCTTAGCTTGGCTATCCACAATACGATCAATGTGCTCTTCTGTCAATACCGTCTCACGATCCAATACCACTTCATTACGCTCGATGGACACCACCTCTCCTGTATCTTCATCCACAAAATCCTCGATCCACGTTCTCAATACACGAGCGGCCAATCTTCTACCCAATACTCTACCTAATCCCGCTTTAGAAACTTTCACTTCTTCAGCCAAATTGAAAATCTCCAAAATCTCGCGGTCACTCTCATAACCGATGGCTCTGAGCAAAGTGGTTACAGGTAATTTCTTTTTACGATCGATGTAGGCATACATCACGTTGTTGATGTCCGTAGCAAATTCAATCCAAGAACCCTTGAACGGGATGATACGGGCACTATATAATTTCGTTCCATTGGCATGACGGCTTTGACCGAAAAACACACCTGGTGAACGATGCAATTGCGATACAATAACACGCTCTGCTCCATTGATCACGAAAGATCCCTGGGGAGTCATGTAAGGAATAGTTCCCAAATACACATCCTGCACGATGGTTTCAAAGTCCTCGTGTTCAGGATCAGTACAGTATAATTTTAATTTTGCCTTTAAGGGAACGCTGTAAGTCAATCCACGCTCAATACACTCGTCGATGGTGTAGCGGGGCGGATCAATGAAATAATCCAAGAATTCCAATACGAACTGGTTACGCGTGTCCGTGATTGGGAAATTCTCAGCAAATACTTTGAAAAGACCTTCATTGCTACGGTTCTCTGGATTGGTTTCCAATTGGAAGAACTCGCGGAAAGAAGCTAATTGAATCTCCAGAAAATCTGGATAATCGTAGAAACTTTTGGTGGAAGAGAAATTCACTCTTCCTTCTGTTTTTTTAAGCGTTGCCAAGGTGGTTCAATTTATGGTTGAAAAAATAAGTTCTGCTGTAACAATCAGTGCATTCACTGATTAAAATAAGTTTAGGCCACCTCGCAATGCGAGAGGCCTAAACATTCATTCGGGAGTTGATTACTTGATCTCAACTTTCGCTCCTGCTTCTTCAAGTTGTGTTTTCAAGCCGTTTGCTTCGTCTTTGGTAACACCGCTCTTCAAAGGAGATGGAGCCTTATCTACAACATCTTTCGCTTCTTTTAGTCCAAGACCTGTAAGATCTTTTACCAATTTCACGATCGCCAATTTATTGGGTCCAGCCTCAGTTAAAACAACGTCGAACGCTGTCTTTTCTTCAACCGCTGCACCACCGCCTGCGCCAGGACCGGCCATTACAACCGCTGCAGCAGCTGGCTCAATTCCATAATCGTCTTTTAAGATGGTAGCCAATTCGTTAACTTCCTTTACTGTCAAGTTAACGAGGCTTTCCGCCATTGCTTTCAAATCTGCCATTGTATTTGATATTAAAAGTTTCTAATAATTTTTTTGGAACAAATTATGCGCTTTGTTCCTCTGGCGCTGTTTCACCGGATTTTTTATCCGCATGCGCCTGAAGCGCAGAAATGATGTTTCTAGCTGGTGATTGTAACAAGCCGATGATGTCTCCAACCAACTCCTCTTTGCTCTTCATAGAGACTAGAGCGTCCAATTGGTCATCACCTACATAACAATCTTCCAAGATAAACGCACCTTTCAAAAGCGGTTTTCCGTGTTTCTTCCTGAACTCCTTGATCAAGCGAGCAGGAACGTTCACCACCTCTGCTGTCATGACAGCTGTGTTGCCTTTTAAAGCTTCAAAAAGGGGCTCTACATTCTTGCCTTCAATGCGATCCAATGCTTTTTTCAATAACGTATTTTTCACCACTTTCATGGTAACGTTATTCTTGAAACATTCTCTGCGCAAGTTGCTGGTCGCTTCGGCGTTCAGGGCTGCAGTATCAGCGAAATAGAAAATATTGCTATTGTTCAATAATTCAGTGATGGCTGCAATTTCCTGATTCTTTTGGTCTTTGTTCATTTTTAGTTCCTCCGAATTTGACCTGATTAATTTGCTGATCGAGTATCTACTAATACACCTGGACTCATAGTAGAAGACAAATAAATGCTCTTCACATAAGTACCCTTAGCTGCTGAAGGCTTCAACTTGACAATCGTAGTCAACAATTCTTGAGCATTTTCTGCCAACTTCTGAGCGTCAAAACTAACGCGTCCGATACTCGCATGCACAATACCCGCTTTGTCCACTTTAAAGTCAATGTTACCTGCCTTTTTCTCAGTAACTGCTTTGCCAACATCCATCGTAACAGTTCCAGTTTTGGGATTAGGCATCAAACCTCTCGGTCCTAAAATTCTACCTAACGCTCCCACTTGGCCCATTACACTGGGTGTGGTAATAATAACATCCACATCGGTCCATCCGCCCTTGATCTTGTCAATGTACTCCGTCAAACCCACATGATCCGCACCGGCTGCTTTTGCTTCCGCCTCTTTATCAGGAGTGCACAAAACCAACACACGCACTGTTCTACCTGTTCCGTGAGGAAGAGATACAGTACCGCGAACCATTTGATTGGATTTCTTCGGATCCACACCGAGACGAACAGCGATGTCCACAGATGCATCGAACTTGGTGGTGGTAATGTTTTTTACCACGTTAGCCGCCTCAGCCAATGAATGCGATTTTGCCGCATCAAACTTGCCTACTACCGCCTTACGGTTCTTTGTAATTGTTGCCATTTCTCTCAGTTTTTACATTAAAAAGGACGTTCTCCTGTTACCTGGATTCCCATGCTTCTTGCTGATCCAGCCACCATGCTCATGGCAGACTCAATCGTGAAACAATTCAAATCAGGCATCTTGTCTTCTGCAATCGCTCTTACTTGCTCCCAAGTAACAGTTCCCACCTTTTGACGGTTGGGCTCTGCCGCACCTTGTTTTGCTTTTGAGGCCTCCAAAAGTTGCACCGCCGCAGGAGCTGTTTTGATAACAAAGTCAAATGACTTGTCAACATAAACAGTGATCAATACGGGACATACCTTTCCAGCTTTATCCTGGGTTCTCGCATTGAACTGCTTACAGAACTCCATGATATTTACCCCCTTAGAACCCAAAGCAGGTCCAACGGGAGGGGAAGGGTTAGCGGCGCCACCTTTGATTTGCAGTTTTACAAATCCAGAAATTTCTTTCGCCATTTTATTATTTATTTAATCATCGGTCCTGGCTGCAAGGGGAAGCTTCGTAACATTTTAAAGTTACAATGCACCCAGGGCACGTTTTTAGTTCTAACTTTCTTTTTCTACTTGCATATAGCTCAACTCCAAAGGAGTTTTGCGTCCAAAAATCTTCACACTCACTTTCAACTTTTTCTTGTCCTCATTGATCTCTTCAATGATCGCGGAGAAATTATTGAATGGACCATCAATTACTTTCACACTTTCTCCCACTACATAAGGAATATTCAACTCCTCTGCACTTTCTGCCAACTCATCCACTTTTCCTAAAATCCTATTCACTTCACTCAAGCGCAATGGAATGGGCTCACCCTTCTTTTCTGCACCTAAAAATCCAATGACATTGGTAATATTGCGAATGATGTGAGGTATCTCCCCAATCAAATTGGCCTCTATCAAAACATAGCCGGGTAAATAGCTGCGTTCTTTACTTATTTTCTTACCATTGCGGATTTGAAATACCTTCTCTGTTGGAATCAAAACTTGAGAGACAAAATCTTGCATCCCACGTGCTTTGATTTCACTCTCGATAAATTCCTTTACCTTCTTCTCCTTGCCACTGATAGCACGGACAACATACCATTTTTTCTCGATATCACTCATGACGAAGGGAATTAGGATAAAAATGAATAAAGCATTCCAACCACTCCTTTCCAAGTGGAATCTGCATCGCCACTCACTCCGAAAATGAAATCCATTAAAAAGATGGAAACGGTCAACAACAAAGTGGTAACAAATACCAATACGGTACTTTCCTGCAACTCCACCCAAGTAGGCCAAGTTACATGATTTACCAACTCGTTGTAAGATTCTGTGATGTATGATTTGATGTTAGCCATTGTATTCCTTTTTTCCTTTTGCACGGGCACCTGGATTCGAACCAAGATCAACGGTTTTGGAGACCGCTATTCTACCATTGAACTATGCCCGTTTGTTATATTGTCATTAAACATCAAAGTGAAGGTAGGATCGATAGACCTACCTTCACTCTCAATGTGCAATTCAATTAAGCGATGATATCAGTTACCTGACCCGCACCCACCGTACGACCACCTTCACGGATAGCGAAGCGTAATCCTTTGTCCATCGCGATTGGTGCGATCAACTTAACAGTGATAGATACGTTGTCACCTGGTAACACCATCTCACGACCCGCTTCCAAAGTGATCTCTCCCGTCACATCCGTTGTACGGAAGTAGAACTGAGGACGATATTTGTTGTGGAATGGAGTGTGACGTCCACCTTCTTCTTTTTTCAATACATAGATCTCAGCTTTGAAATCAGTGTGAGGAGTGATAGAACCTGGAGCTGCGATTACCATACCACGACGGATATCGCTCTTTTCAATACCACGCAACAACAAACCTACGTTGTCACCAGCCTCTCCACGATCCAAAATCTTACGGAACATTTCAACCCCAGTACAAGTTGACTTCAACTTCTCAGAGTTAAAACCGATGATATCCACCTCATTACCCGTATTGATAACACCACGCTCGATACGGCCAGTAGCTACTGTACCACGACCTGTGATGGTGAATACATCCTCGATAGACATCAAGAAGGGCTTTTCTACTTCACGAGGAGGAATTGGAATCCAAGTATCCACTGCATCCATCAACTCCATCAACTTCTCCACCCACTTATCATCACCGTTCAATGCACCCAAGGCAGAACCACGGATGATTGGCGTGTTATCTCCATCATATTCATAGAAAGACAACAACTCACGGATTTCCATTTCAACCAAATCCAACAACTCAGCATCATCCACCATATCCACTTTGTTCATGAAAACAACGATACGAGGAACACCCACCTGACGACCCAAAAGGATGTGCTCACGAGTTTGTGGCATAGGACCATCGGTAGCAGCTACAACCAAGATTGCTCCGTCCATTTGAGCAGCACCCGTTACCATGTTCTTTACATAGTCAGCGTGACCTGGACAGTCAACGTGAGCATAGTGACGATTTGCTGTTTGATACTCTACGTGAGCAGTGTTGATGGTGATACCACGCTCTTTTTCTTCTGGAGCGTTGTCGATGGAAGCGAAGTCACGCTTCTCAGACAATCCTTTGTTTGCCAATACTGTTGTAATAGCAGCAGTCAAGGTAGTTTTACCGTGGTCAACGTGACCAATCGTTCCAATGTTCACGTGGGGTTTGGAACGGTCGAAATTTTCTTTAGCCATAGCCGTTTTTTTTAATGTTTAATTTATCGCGTTTTTAAATTGCCTGTGCCATTGACTTCCTGCAAGGGTGATCTTTGAAATTTTGTCCGCTTTTAAAGCTTGAGCCGTTGTCGGGAATTGAACCCGAGACCTCTTCCTTACCAAGGAAGTGCTCTACCCCTGAGCTACAACGGCTTCTTCGGTAAGGAACCGATAGAGCGGGAGACGAGGCTCGAACTCGCGACATTTAGCTTGGAAGGCTAATGCTCTACCAACTGAGCTACTCCCGCTTTTGTTTTAAACCACTAGTAAAGAGATAGAGTGGGGAGAACAGGATTCGAACCTGTGAAGGCATATGCCAACAGATTTACAGTCTGTCCTCGTTGGCCACTTGAGTATCTCCCCAGTGTGAATGGAGCCGGTGGAGGGATTCGAACCCCCGACCAGCTGATTACAAATCAGCTGCTCTGGCCAGCTGAGCTACACCGGCATTCAACACTTTAAAACGGACAAGATTTCAAAGAACACCCCCACATCATTGCGGAAATCGGGGTGCAAATGTACTCATTTTTTCTTCCCTACCAAAAATATATTGATTTTTTTTTATCTTTTTTCGATCCTCTTTTTTTAGTCTTCATTACGCGGATGCAACAACTCATGAATCCCCTTCAATTTCTCAATATTCAGGTGAGTGTACACCTGTGTAGCCGCCAAACTAGAGTGACCCAAAATCTCCTTGATCACATTCAAATCTGCTCCCTGATTCAGCATATGAGAGGCAAAGCTATGTCGTAAAATATGAGGACTGCGCTTCTTCAACGTAGTCCACTTACTCAATTGCTTTTTCACAATTTGATACAACTGAAAAGTACTCAACGGTTCACCTTTTGTGTTTAGAAATAAAAATGAGCTCGTTTCCGAAACCGTGCGATTTTCGTCCCTCAGCACCTGTAGCTCTTGAATCAAAGTCGGCGAGATGGGAATTACCCTTATTTTATTTCTTTTGCCTAACACTCTTACTTGCCCCTTGCTCCAGTCAATATCTTTTTCTTGAATCCCCAAAAGCTCTGATCTGCGCATGCCCGTCTCATAGAGCAATTGCAGTATCAAAGAATTGCGCAAAGCTTCCCATCCTTGCTCACGGGGTTGATACATTTGCTCCGCTTGAACCACCTCCAAATACTGGGGCAAGATGTTCGTCTTCTTGGGCTTTACAATTCCTTGCATGGGATTTTGCACTAACCTTCCTTGCTTCCTCTCAAATCGATAGTATGCCTGCAAACTAGATACTTTCCGATGTACAGTGCTCACCGCCATTCCTTGATCCATCCAATGGGAGATCCAAGAGCGCACCATCATGGTGGTTACAGATAATAAATCCTCAACTTCAAAATGGAGCTGAATGAAGGCTGAAAACTGCTCCAAATCGGAACGATAAGCGGCAATCGTGTGAAGAGAGCTTCGCTTTTCAGATGCTAGATATTGAAGGAATTGCTGCATATAACAAAAAAAGGGTAAATTCTTCAATTTACCCTTTCAACTCGAAATATTCCGAAATATTATTGCTCTTGGCTTCTCAATTTGGTAACGTAAATGGCATGCTTGATTTCCTCACGACGACGAACACTGAATTTAGTGTACTGCTGACGATCACGCAATTCTTTTACTACACCGGTTTTTTCAAATTTCTTTTTGAACTTCTTAAGCGCTCTATCGATGCTTTCGCCTTCTTTTACTGGAATGATTAACATGCTGTTTTACAATTTGGGTTGCGAATATACAAACAAATTTTTCTTTTCCAAGAAAAAAATGCATTTATTCCAAAATAGCATCGATGGCGTGCGCTAATTTCCTGTCCTTGTCCGTCACGATATCTCCCTGATCGTGCGTAGATAACTCGATGCGAACATAATTATAGATGTTGTACCAGGTGGGATGGTGGTCTTGCTTTTCAGCAATCAATGCCACTCGAGTCATAAATGTAAAGGCCTCTTGGAAATTCTTGAACCGAAATTCCCTAACCAATTTGTTGTCTATTTCTCTCCACATATTTTGAAGATTTTATCAAATGTAAGTAAAATTTGGAAAAACCTCTCTTTTCCTGATTAGTTTCACACTCTTTAATAATTTCGCAACATGAAAGGAGTTTGTGAATTGAGCGTTATTCCCATGCGCATGGAAGCGTCAGACCGCAGTGAAATGGTCAATCAAGTGTTAATGGGAGAAACCTTTAGTGTAATTGAAACCCAAGAAAAATGGGTGAAAATACAATTAGACCATGATGGATACCAAGGTTGGATCGACCAAAAACAATGGCAAGCAGCTGGGATTTCAAGACCTCTCTCCCCCCTTCCTCTTCCTGTTATTCATCATCAGCGTTATTATCCCGCCGGTGCCTTCACGGAAATTCCCTTGAATCAACCTTCTTGGCATTCCATTGAAGATTGTGCACGTTCTTTTTTGGCTACGCCTTACTTGTGGGGAGGCCGCACCCATGCCGGTATTGACTGCTCCGGCTTTATCCAGATGGTGTATCGCCTAATGGGAATGCACATCCCACGCGATGCCTTCCAACAAATTAACATGGAGGGTGCTCAAGTATTGAATTTTGTCTCAGAATCAAAACCGGGTGATTTGGCCTTTTTTGATAATCCAGAGGGCAGGATTATCCACGTTGGGATGATTTTGAAAATCAACCATCAGTTTGCGGAGATCATCCATGCATCAGGTGAGGTGAGGATTGATCAATTGGATCAAGAAGGCATTCAAAAGGATGGACAATACACGCACCATCTGCGTGCGATTTTGCACCTTCCACATCTTCATCAGTTGATCAAAGAACGGAATGTTGTCATGTAAGACCACTCAATTACATTTTCAACTGATAAAATTGACAAGCTATCCCTCCCAACATGGCCAGGGTGAGAGCCCAATAGCCAATGTGAATAAAAATGTACTTGAAACTTTTGTTTTCAAATAAAGCATTGATCCCGATGAGCGGTAATACAAAAAATATCGCCGTGATAACTCCGTGTAAAGCACCATGTCCGAAGGTGCGGTATTTACTGCCATACGCTGTCATGAATTCATGATAATATTGTTGCAAAGCGGAACCTTCTACCCCAAATCCATCAGATCCAAGCAAGGTAGAGCCTATGTGGTATTGATGAACAACCAAGGAGGGCATGAACATCATGGCCATGGTGCCAAACAAATATGAAAGCAAAAAAAGTTTGAGCATTCCCTGAGGTGGCTCACCGGTATCGACAAATCCGATTTCCTTTTTCCAAGCTTTTCCAAAAGCTTTATCGCTATACCAAATGAATCCGGTAAGCAATGGAATCAAACCTCCCAATAAAACGAGGACTGTATTGTTCATGGTGCCAATATACAGAAAAATGGAAATAAATCCACTTGGAATAGGGAAACAAAAAGCAAGCGCCTATTTAAACTTCACCGCTGAGGCCACCTTGGTAGCGGCATCCACTCGATAAAAACCTTCGCCGGCCTTATCGCCCAATTTACCCGCCATAACCATATTCACCAACAACGGACAAGGCGCGTATTTGGGATTGCCAAAACCTTCATGCATCACCTTTAAAATCGCCAAACAAACGTCCAATCCAATGAAATCGGCCAAACGCAATGGTCCCATCGGATGCCCCATTCCTAATTTCATCACGCTATCAATCTCCTCTACCCCTGCCACTCCTTCAAACAAAGTATAAATGGCCTCGTTGATCATCGGCATTAAAATTCTATTGGCCACAAAACCGGGATAGTCATTCACTTCCACCGGCACTTTCTCCAATGCCTTTGACATCTCCAACACTTGAGCCGTCACCGCATCGCTGGTGCTGTATCCACGGATCACCTCTACCAATTTCATAACGGGCACCGGATTCATGAAATGCATACCAATCACTTGCGATGGCCTTGCTGTAGCGGCTGCAATCAAAGTGATGGAAATGGAGGAGGTATTGGAGGCCAAAATGCAGTGGGCTGGCGCATGCTCATCCATCATTTTGAAAATCTTCAATTTCAAATCGACATTCTCCGTTGCTGCTTCCACTGCCAAATCCGCATGGGCGATACCCTCTTTCAGATCTGTGATAAAACTCAAATTGGAGAGGGTGGCGTTTTTCCCTTCTTCATCTAAACTTCCTTTGGCCACCTGACGATCTAGGTTTTTGGTAATCGTGGACTTTGCTTTTTCTAATTGAGCAGCATTGACATCCACTAAATTCACTTTATTGCCATATTGAGCAAATACATGCGCAATGCCATTTCCCATGGTGCCTGCGCCGATGACGGTAATGTTCTTCATAATCGTCAACAAATGTACAAAGGAATGAGTACCCTGATTTTTAGTAAAACTGAATTATTTCCAACATCGATCATCAAAAATTTGTTAAGGCAGTATTACTTTAGCCCACATGAAGTTTGGGTGGTTGCTTTCTTCTTTGTTGTTATCGATGATGATGTATGGACAAGTGGATCATTGGGAATCTATTGTTCACGACACCATGCCATGGCATTATATGATTCCTGATAACACCACTAGCGCGGATTGGACCTCACCTACCTTCGATGAAAGCGCATGGATGAGTGGAAAAGGGGGATTTGGTTTTGGAGATAATGATGATAGCACGCAAGTGCCTCCCGGAACGATTTCTGTATATCACCGGCTTCAATTTAATGTAGACAATTGGAATTTCATTGGAAAGGTGGTTTTCAATATCGATTATGATGACGCGTATGTTCTCTATTTGAATGGATTTGAAATTGCACGAAATAACATTACATCGTCTGGGCCGCCTGCTTGGGATGCGCCTGCAAATGGTCAACATGAGGCCGTCTTATACCAAGGTGGTTATCCAGAACAACTGGTTTTTGAACTAGCCGAAATAAGCCCCTACTTGCTAGTGGGCGAAAATGTTTTGAGCGTTGAAACGCACAATGTTTCAGTCAATTCAGGAGATTTGACCTCCCGTGTATTCATGCAGGTTGGTATTTTGAACAACAATAATTATTTTCTACCCACCCCCAATTGGTTCATTCCACCCATGGAATTTACACAGTCCAATTTGCCCATCGTAGTGATCAATACCTACGGCGTGGAAATTCCAGATGAACCCAAGATTGACGCAGAAATGGGCATCATCGATAATGGCCCAGGAAATCTCAATCATGTTTCCGATCCCTTCAATGAATTCTCAGGACTTATTGCCATTGAAAGACGCGGCTCCTCCTCCGACGGTTTTCCCGCGAAATCTTACGGTCTAGAAACCAGAGGACCTGATAGTGTCAATTACAATGCCTCTATTTTCAATTGGCCCATGGACAATGACTGGATTTTATATGCCCCTTATACAGACAAATCCATGATTAGAAATGTACTCACCTATCATCTCGGCAATCAAATGGGCAGATGGGCACCTCGAACGCAATTATGTGAAGTGATGCTCAATGGCGAATACATAGGCGTTTATGTATTTATGGAGCGCATCAAAACCAACCCCGGTCGTGTGGATATCGATCCGTTGGAAATGGGAGACACTTTAGACAATGCACTCACAGGTGGGTACATTGTAAAAATTGACAAAACCACCGCTGGAGGCGTAATAGCATGGACATCCCCTTATTTGGGTGAAAGTCCGAGTACTGTCAATATACAATACCAAATGCACGACCCCGCATTGGAGGAGATGCATCCTACTCAACTCGAGTATATTCAAAATTACATTACCAATTGGGAGCATGCCCTCGCTGATTCCACCTTTATGGACCCGCAGGTGGGATATAGAAATTATATCGATGTGCCGTCCTTTATCGACTTTTTTCTTGTAAACGAAGTGTCCAAAAACGTGGATGGCTACCGCATATCGTCATTTCTGTACAAAGAGAGATTTAGTGAAGGGAACCGATTGGTGGCGGGCCCACTGTGGGACTTCAACTTAGGATGGGGAAATGCCAACTACTGCCTCGGTGGCGAAACCTACGGTTGGGAGGTCGATTTCAATCAATATTGCGGAGGAGGATTGGACAATCCATTTTGGTGGAAAAGAATGTTACAAGACAGCTTGTATGCGAATGAAGTGCGTTGCCGCTGGCAAGAATTACGCAACACCGTATTGGACACCACCTATTTGTTTCATTATATTGACAGCTTATATCTTGTGCTTGAAGAACCGTCCATACGGCACTTCCAACGGTGGCCTATTCTGGGAACCTATGTTTGGCCCAACAATTTTATCGGAAATACTTTTGAAGAGGAAATTGAATTTCTAAAATCATGGACATTGGCCCGATTGACTTGGATGGATGAGAACATGTTCGGTACATGCGATTCAACGAACCATTCAATCCCCGATTTATTTATTCAACCAATTACCGTTTTTCCCAATCCCAACAATGGTTACTTTATAATACAATCGTCATGGACAGGACTTTGCTCACTTCAACTGTACACCTTGTCTGGTCAATGGATAGATACTCGTGAAATTAAACTAGAGAGAAATACTCCTCTTTCCTATTCGGATGTTCCACCTGGACTTTATTTTCTGGAAATTCAACACCCTACATTAGGAACTAAAACTACTAAAATCCTCATTGAATGAAAAAATTAGTCTATACATTTTGTGCTGCCACTATCATGCTTTTGACCGCTTGCGAAAAAATAGCCGGCCCTGGTGGTACGTCTGTGATCACCGGTAATGTTACCGGAATTAATGTAACGAACGGAGAATTTGAATCCATTGAAATTACCGTCACTCCCGGTATAGAAATTGAGCATGGCGACTATTTTATTCTCAATCAATTGAATGGAGACAACTATTACTTCTGGTTCAATAATCCCAATTGGGTGAGCAACGGAAATCCCAACTTACTAGGAAGAACAGGAGTTCAAATTGACTTTCAATACAACGATAGCAATCTCACCATTGCTGAAAATGTGGAAGCCGCTTTACAAACCCATTTGGGCAATGCATTCACCATTACTCGCAGCGCAGATATCATCACCCTCACTGCCAAAGAAATGGGCAATATTCCAGATCCTGATGATGTAACCACTTCCTTTTTGTTAGACATTTCCAATCAGGGCGAAGTGCCTACCACTGGACCCGAAACCGCCATGACCGACGTTCGTGTATATATTCAATATGGAGAAAACACCATTTTTGATGACAGTGAAAAGACCGGGTACAATGGTGAGTTTTCATTTCGCAATCTACAAATCGGAAAATACACCGTTTACGTACTTTCCAAAGACAGCATTACGCAAGAATATACCATTCCCGTTGAAAAAGAGATTGAAATTACACAAGACGAAAGCGTTACCGATATCGGAAACTTCTTGATTCAACATTGATGATGATTCGGCTACTTTTCTTTTGTCTTCTCTTCACCAACGCAACATTCGCTCAACAATGGATGAGTTGGAATGAGTGCAGTATCGGTTATCAACCGATCAAGAAAATCAATATTCAAATAGGGGGTCAGTATCGTTGGAATGGGTCAGAACAGCAATATAATAAAACCTTGTTCAGTGCGCGAGTGGAATACAAATTGAAACGCATGATCCAATGTCAAATTCGCTATCGAAGAGCTTGGATGCCGAATGATTATTTTTATCTCGATCAAGTGCCGCAAACCTATGGACACCGCATCGCCGCAGGAGTGGAATGGGATATTTTGAAGACATTACCCAAAAAAGAAGGAGGAAGAAAAATTGGAGTACAGGTCACTAGCCTGTGGCAATTGGAGCAATTCAAATTCAAAAGAGCCCAAGAATATTGGCGAAACAAGATGCAAATCAATTATGAATTCGCTCGCAAAAAGTGGAAAACCTTCTTTTCTCTTGAGCACTTCTATCGCTTCAACCAAACCTATCGTTTTGTAGATGAACAGATTGATTATCAAGGGTTGTTGAACGAGTGGAGATATGAATGCGGAATACGATACGCAATAAAGAAAAATCAAGCGTTCTCCATGGGCATTTTGTACCGCGATTTTCAAACCCTTCGTGAAGACCAGATCGTTTTACAATTGAGCTATCATCTAGATATTGCAGGCGATCACCTGCTTCCCTTCCGTAAAAAAGAAGAGACCACTACTCCAAAGTAATGGTGGAGCCATTCTAATTTGGATAAGTTTTCCTCAATTCATTAACACCTCTTTCCTGCCTCAATTGAAACTTGTAGTTTTACAAGGTTGAGTTCTTCTCAACCCTAAACAAATTTTACATGATTACTAGAATTATCGGTATCAATACCAGCACCTATGTCAACGCAGAAATGCGATTGGATGATTGTGATTCCCTGCAATTAGTAGGACCCAATAACGTAGGAAAATCCACCTTAATTTACACCCTGAATTTCCTCTTTATCGTGGACGGATCGAAAATGTCTTTCTCGGGACAACGCCGAGGTGACAAGGAAACCATTCATCACTACTTCCCCACTCACAATCAAAGTTATATCATCTTTGAAATCAAAAAAAATGATGCCGAGTATTGTATATTAGTGAAGCGAGATAGTGATGGAGAATTGGAATATTTCCGTTTGTCTTGTGACTACCATTCAGAATATTTCTTCACCAAAGAAGGAGCCCATCAGCGAATCAGAAAGTGGGATGAAGTACAAACCACTTTGGAAAAAGAAGGGGTTGAGCTGTACTTGTATAAAAGCAAAACAGAGGTATTCAATGCGGTGTATGCGCGCGGAAAAAGAAATGAGGCGGTTATTTGGTTGGAAGATAGCGTTAGAACAGATGGTTTGTCCAACAATTTCTCCAAAGTATATCGCTATTTGATCAATTCAAAGTTGATTACCAATAAGACTTTGAAAGAAAGTTTGATCATCGCCGATAACCGAGAAAATGAAGGTCTCTCCTTCTCTCAGAAAAACAAAAAAGATATCAATGATTTGCTTCGCATCAACGAAGAAATCAAGACCATCAAGACCATTCAAAAGGATTTTGAAGAATTCAGAGAAGTGGTGAATTTGTTCCGTGCCAAAAATAAAATTGTGGGTGATCTGGTGTACGCTTTCGACAAGCAGTACAACGGAGTGATTCAGGAATTGGATTCCGGAAGATTGGATAAGGAAAAGAACTTCCAATCTACTTTGGTACAGGTCAACGAAAAGCTCAAGCCCCGTCAAGAAGAGCTAAACCGTGAAATTGGAAAGAAAGAAATTGAAGAGGAGTTATTTGAAAAAGAGTTCATAGGACTTCAGACACAATTAGACGAAATCAATGCCTTTGAAACCAAGAAATTCTTGGAGGAAGCTCTCCACAATCTGGATGCGAAACGCCGGGAGACAGAAGTGCGCATTACCACGGTGGAGAACAAAAAGCTCGATACCAAACAACTGGAATTCAAATTGGGCAAATTGGATCAAGCCATTGCCCTATTAGAGAATCAAATCAAGAATTATGATGATCAATTGATTCAGAAAATCACGAGCAATGACGACACTCGCAAATTGTTGAATGCCATCTTTAGTCCTGAATTTGCCACCCTTCCCAGCAACTTGGTTAAAAAGAAAGTCAGTAAAGCCGGTGCTACCATGACCTTGTTTGATGGAGAAGTTAAATTGCCCAAAGACCTTCCAACCAAAGACATCCCCTCTGTCAAAGCCTTGAAAGAAGACTTATTGGAGGTGCAAAATGAGAAGGTGGAATTAGAAAAACTTTGGGCGGTAGCGATGCACTTGGATAAAGCTCAAAAGGAGCTACAAAAAATCAATGATGATATCGAGACCACCAAAGATAAACTCCGTAAACTGAAAGAGAAGCCCAGCATCGAAAAGAAGATTTCAGACCTAGGAAAGCAACTGCGCGAGATCAAAGGAGAGAAAGAGAAACTGGAAGATGAATTGCGCAAGTTGAAAAAAGAAATCAATGAAAAAACATTGGCGCTCGAAACTTGGAGAGAGGACATTCGCAAGTCAGAAGAAAGATTGATTGAGCTCAAGCGCAGAAAACAAGAGATTGAAATGCTGGGCATCATTCCTACTCCGTTCGAAACCACGGAATCCTTGGATGATATCTATCAAAAGATTAAATTGGTAAGTCAAGATCGCGAGACCTTGAAAGCTACCAAAGACCGCTCTTTTGATCAATTGAGATTTAAAACCAATTCCGCCATTGCCGATGAAAATGAATTTATCAGTTTCATCGCAGATGAAATTGCTTGTATTCAAGACAAAGAGAAAAGTATCGATGGATTGTTGGCTTCTATCTCCACTCAATTCGCCAATCCCGCCTACAATCTGAGAAAGCGGTACGAAGAATTCAAGGCGTTTGTCTACAACAAATTCAATGACAGTTTGGCCAAAACCCGCATTTCCAACATTGAAAGCCTACGTATAGAGCTCGTAGATAATAAACGCATTTTATTTGATTTAGAGCGTATCAGTTCTATTGAAAATTTAACCTCACAATTGGCTTTTGAATTTGAGCAAGGAGAGGATTTAAAAATTCTGAACAGCTATCTGGACAATGGAAAAACCATCGATTTTGAGGATCTTTTTGATATTGAATTGCATTTGAATATCAAGGGTACTTTGAAGCGCGTGGATTTGAAGGAACAAGTTGAATCAGACGGAACGGACAGGATGATTCGTTTGGTGATCGTAATGGCCATCATCAATCGCCTGGCCATCAGCAGCCCTCAAAACAAAATTGCCTTGTTTATTGACGAGATTGGAACCATTGACGAGCATAACCGTCCGCAATTGGTGCAATTCTGCAAAGACCACAACTACTTGCCCATATTTGCGGCTCCCCAGCCCTATGATGGATTCTCAAAATACTATTTCATCTTCCGCTCCAAAGGCAAGATCAATTTGAACGACCGTCAACATGCGGTGAGAAGAGAAGAGTTAAACTTATTAAACTAATACCGATGTACCCTGGCATTGAAAACATTGAAATCCCTTGTGAAATGGAATTGATCCAAGAGGTCAAATTAAAATTTCATTTAATAGATACATTGGAAACAAAAGAAAATGATTAAGGCAGAACCACGGACCATCCTCAGTTTCCTGCACACTTATTTTGATGTGGTGCGAGACCTGTTTGAGTTTCAAGCGCATGACGGATTGATTTCTCGAGAAGCGTTTGACATGATCGTGAAAAAACATGGTCAGCAAAACATCGTTGGAAAGCTCAAGGAATATCGCATTGTTCGAAATATTGGAAGCGATTATGAAATGCGCGATGTGTATTTCAAAATGATGGAATTCTTGTTGTTTGAATTCAAACCGTTGCTTCCTGAAACCATTGAGAAATACAAAGGTGCCATTTCAGAATTATACATGAAAATCCGATTGGGAGAAAATCATGATCGAGAAATTCTGCAAGAGCGCATCAAAAACATCTCCCACCAAATCAGGGAGTTTGTGGACTTGGTAGAAAGAAATGCTTTTCGTTTATTGAGTGAAACTCGCGACTTAAAATCCAACATTGAGCGTGTCGAATACCGCGAGAAGGTGCACAAAGCTTCATTTTGGATAGAGTACTACATCCTTCCTTTGAATAAAATTTTGGATGTCAACCACTCCGAATCTGTCACCAGTAAATTGATTGAGGTGAGTGAATACGCCAATAGAAAACGCTTGGATTTTGGCGATGAGACCATTCGCTCTGAGTTTGAAAAACTCTATGGGCAATTGATCCAAACCAATCAAGACTTGTTGCGTCAATCCAAAATCCTGACCAACGAATTATTGCCCCTTTTAGAACGCATCCGGACAGAAAGCTTGATCTTGACTGGATTCATCGAGTTCTTGCGCAATCCCTATAAAGTGGACTCTCCTCCCCTGCTCAAAGGTTCGAGAACCATGGTGTATGCCAAAGATATGTTATTCAAAGTCAAAGAGTTTTTTGAGCAATTTGAAAATCAAGAATCGGTTTATTATGAAGAAACCGATTTGCAATTCGACAAATGGATCTTTGACCGCGAGCTATTCAGAAATCAGCTCAATGCCGATTTGCCTGTTAAAGACTTTTTCGGCTGGTGTTCTAAAATGCTGCTCAAAGATTTTCCTCATATTGAAACAGAAAAATTCTTTGCCATCACCGGATTGTTGTTTGATGAGGATTTGAATGTGGACTTCCCGAAGAAGGAGGAAAGAACAGTCATCGAAACTTTGAATTCCCGCATCAGTGTACCTAAAATTAAAATAGAAAACGCTCCAAAAATTTAACCATGGTTTACCCAACACATCATAGAAGAATTGTAGAAGACTTAATGGGCGGAAAGTTCATATTAAGCAATGAAGACCATTACAACTCCCTAAAGGAAAATGACAAATTCTACCAAGAGTTTTTCAAGTTGTCCTTTGATTTGGACATGGTCATGAAGCCCGAATTCTGCTATCTTATTTCCAAAGATACCCAAGAGAATTTCTCCCGCGATGTCTGCATTTTTGTAGCTGTTCTTTGCTATGAACTGGACAAGGATGGTCAGAACTTTATGGAGATGATGGACTATCATGAATTCAATTATGAGGAAGTGGATCGTTTCTTTGAAAACAGTTCATTCATTGATTTAATTGAAAGCAACAAGGCCCTGAAAGATCAGGATGGACGAAGAACTTTGATCAATGGAATGGCACGAAGAAACATCGTACACAAATCCTTTGAAGACCGATTCATCTTTACACAAGCCCATCGGGTATTCATCGACTTTGCGAAAGAGTTGGCCATGCGAAAGATGGCGGTGAGTAAGGAGGGAGAGGACGTTTCTTCCTAAATCAATGATTTCTTTTATCAATGGCATCCTTTAGGGGAATTCGTTTACCATCCTCTAAGGCCACAATAAAAGCATCTGAAAATCCTAATTTTTTAATTATCTGAAGGCTTTCTTTGGCTTGATTAAAGGTGCAAAAAAGTCCTGCCGTATACCTATGAATACCTTGCCCCTTTTCTTCAGTTATTACTGGTGCAAATTGATGATAAAAAGAAAGTGGTAAATCTCGCCGAAAGGCTCCAACTTGAACCACAAAAACGATTCCTCGGGGATACCGCACTGGACCGGGAATCTTCTCATCTGAAGCAATTTCAGCACCTGAAAAGGTGGCAAAAATGGGCTCTTTCAAGGTGTCTGGTAAGTTTTGAGAAAGCTCCCAATAGTATCTATATGAGCCGTATGGGAATTTTGAAATAAAAAGAGTATGGCCTTGCTGATTGTCATATTTATTTGACACATCATTGAATTTGGTGATTGCCTCTTCTTTGTTAATTGATAATGAAGTAGAGTCCAACTTTGGAGAAAAGTCATCTCGCATATCATTACTCGAGGAGTTATTATTTCCTTTTTCAGCATTCCAAGGATCCGAATCGGTGGAAACTAGTTGAGTATTAAATGTCAAATCATCTCTTTCATCTGCAAAAACTTGCCATCCCCTGGTATAAAATTCGGCGGCATAAAACTCGCAATTAATTTGTCGCCTAATAGGCATTGCATCTTTGTAAAGTTGTTTATTGGACTGAAGAATGGAAAAATTATCTAATGATTTTTGGACCCAGTAATCTCCCATTTCCTTGTACTTGGATAATACCTCCATTTCATCTATGGAACACGATAACAATCCATCATCCATTAATTTTTTTGCACGCAACAAATTAAAATTGGAGTAAAACTTGATCACCTCTCGATTCAACCATTCTGATTCTAAAAGTCGATAATCAATATCAATCAACTGCAGGCTAATGATACTATCTCTATTAGGAAGGTATTTCTTTTTCAACAATTCCTCCTCTAATTGAATGATTAATTCAGCGTTATTTAATTTATCCCTAAAAGCAGAAGACTCTTTCATCCAAGTCATCAAATAATCATCATTATGCAATAATGCATCTTGTGAGGAGAGTTCATTCAAGAACATTTTCTTAACCATAGAATCTATGGATACTTCGGTTAGGCCTTGATTCAATTGATCTGTACCTGGCTGATTAGAAGATTCCGAGGTCAACAAAGTTTCACTCATTGCATGCATTGTTCCATCCTTGATGATGTTCACCTCACCAGACATAAGCACAGCTTCGCCGGGAGCGCTTATCAGCCAAGATCCAACATTACCATTGCTTAATCGATCGTGATAAAAAGCAGACATAGACAAATTCTTACCCTTCTCCAATGCCTCCATCATGGAATACTGGTTGCAATAAGTCCCGGAAAAAGCAAAGATCTTCGCTTTGAATTGATATCGCCTTTTTCGCTGATACCAGCGAGTTATATCCTCTTGACTAATTTCATAAATAGGAGCAATGAGTACATGATTTCCGCTGTCTAAAAGCGCTAAAAACTCAGCATTCTCAATAGCTTCAGTAGGGGTTGAGAAAAAACCATTTGATTCGGATTGAATGATACGGTCAAAATCAATGCATAAATCAACCACCAAAGGCGTAGAGACAATTTCATTGGATCCAATCTCTACAATTCTGTTAACTGGATCGGAATTTGTAAAAGTCCAAATTTCACAGGACACAAAACAGAATAAAAAGCAAGCATAAGTCAAACACTTACACCATTGACTCACGCGGAATTTCATGAAAAATAAAAAAACACTTTATCGTAAGCGAGGAATTTTCAATTTCTTCTTAGAGACGTTTGGCAGGATACCACCAAAACCATTTTCTCTTCGATAAACAGGTCCAGAATCATAGTCTAAAGCAGGGCCATATGGGTTAAATACGACTCTCTCTTCTGTATAAACAACCGTATTTCCATTGTCATTATCAGACATTTTTTTCCCCCCAAATGTAGTTGCCTTGGAGGCCACAATATAATCTTTGCCTGCTGCTATGGTAGCTCCTTTCCAAACCAATTCATATTTATAAAATGCCGATGAATCTAGTACTTGCACTTCTTCTAATGCTTTGCTTTTTGTCCGCTGATTAATGTACATTCCAGCAAATCCATAAACTGTAGCAGTTGCTTCCTTTGGAGTACATTCGATTTGATAAACCGGCGAGACCAAAACATCTATATTATTATTAATCAAAGCATTAAAGTAAGCCTCATCACGCGCCCTTTCTTCACGATCCTTCCCTAAATGCGCTCTACTAGTAGCCGTTACGCGTTTAGTAAAATCAACTTCTAAATCACATACAACAGGAGTTTGAGTTATTGAATTCGCTCCTATTTCCGCTGTACGATTATAATAAGAATAGTGAACAACTTTCTGCTTACACCCTGAACTGAGAATGAATAGAATAATAGAAAGCTTAGCGTAAAATATATTTTTCATAGATTTCAAATATAATATTATTTCTTATCATTTAAAAAAAATCAAACATTCATTACACTATCAGAAACAATCCTCGCTGAATACAAACACAAAGGAATCCCTCCGCCAGGATGGACACTTCCTCCCACAAAGTAAAGACCTTTGAGGCCGGAGATAAAATTATCATGTCTTCTGAAAGCCGCAAAGGCGTTGTTGCTTGCGGTGCCGTATAAAGACCCCGCATAGGAAGATGTGCGTTCTTGGATCAATCGTGGAGTTAAAATATCTTCTACATCGATATAACGCTCTATCTCTGTTTTTAAAATGGCATTTAGCTTTTTTAAAATGGCCTTTTTGGCTGAGGCGATTACCTCCGTCTCATCCCCTCCTTGGTACCTAGGCGCATTGATCATTACAAACCAATTCTCTCCTCCCTTTGGCGCATCGCCCGCCACCTTTTTCGATGTGATATTGACATACACCGTTACATCGTCTGCCAATTCTGCCTTTCGAAAAATCCCCTCAAACTCCTTTTTATAATCATTCGCAAAGAACAAATTATGCACATCCAACTCAGGAAATTCACGCGACATTCCCCAATAAAAAATGATCGCGCTAGAGGATCGCTCTTGCCTTAATATTTTCTCTGGCTTGGGAAATTTCGGTAACAGCTGATGATAGGTAAAGTAGGCATCCACATTGGAAACCACCACTTCCGCTTCTACTAAGGCGCCATTTACCTTTATTCCCCTCACTTGATTTTGCTGATAAACAATCTCCTCCACCTTGGTTTGCAAATGAACTTCAACTCCCTTCTTCCCCATCAACCTTTCCAACGCTCTTGTGATTTGATGCATTCCCTCTTGCGGCAGATATGCCCCTATACCATGCTCCAAATGGGGTATCATGGACATCATGGCCGGTGTTTGATACGGGTTGCTACCATTATAAGTGGCATAACGATTCATCATCTGAACCGTTTTTTGATTTTTAAAATAGCGTTGATTTCTGGAATGTAAAGTCCCTAGCACCGGCAACCAAGGAATGGAAAACAACGCCTTCCAAAACTTCTTTGTTCTCCAAGGCAAACTTTTAAGACTGGACTCCAAAAAAACGGGTTTCGTTGTTTCATACATCCAATCCGCTTGTGCAAAATATTCTCTCACATTATTTGCATCCTCGCCCAAATGCTGAACGATTTGTTGGATCCACCTCTCTTTCTGCGCATTGGCTTTTAATACAACCCCATCCTCCCAAAAATAATGCGCCACAGGATCCAAGCGTATCAAAGGAAATTGCGTTTCAAAATCCTCACCGCACAATTGAAAGAGCTCCTTTACCAACTCTGGAAGAGTAAACAAACTCGGTCCTAAATCGAAACGGTAATCACCTACTCTCTTTTGACTGAGCTTGCCCCCGCAATGAGGGGCTGCCTCAAAAAGTGAAACAGAAAATCCTTGGTGCGCTAATCGAATTGCTGTCGCCATTCCGCCCACACCGGCTCCGATGACAACCGCCTTTCGCATGTTTAGAAACCGTTTACCCCGTTCACTGTGGTGTATTTCAACACCAAGTTCTTGTTGGGATAAATTCTCTTGAAAGCGCTTTGCACCATGAGGGTAGCTTCATGAAATCCACAGAGTATTAATTTCAATTTTCCCGGGTATGTGTTGATATCACCGATGGCATATAAGCCGGGAACATTAGTGGAATAATCAAAGGTATTCACCTCAATG
>Ga0068876_10000908_pt1 | contig 23461 bp, 20 predicted proteins | sample NOAtaG_6_FD_66442 | JGI IMG/M metagenome (GOLD analysis project Ga0068876, IMG submission 66442) | Freshwater lake microbial communities from Lake Erie, under a cyanobacterial bloom - NOAA_Erie_Diel5S_2200h metaG | ecosystem: Environmental > Aquatic > Freshwater > Lake | place: USA: Ohio, Lake...
TGCTAGAGTCCCTTGCCTTGGATGTTGATACCATAAGTTTGCCGTAGCGGCAAACTTATGGTCATAATCACAAAAGCGAGCGTTTTCAAGATCGAAACCCAAACTTGTCTCAGAAACATCTTAGAGCAAATAATCATCAATTATTTGCCATTAAATTTATGTGAATGAGTATTTATGCTTAGTGTTTCTGACGTGTTTTTAAGGTTTCAGGGGTTTGCTTGGCGCGTTGTTATATATTGAAGGGGTATCTGCCCGTTAGTTACAGCAAATTCCGATCAAACCCGCCACAAGAAGAGTAAACTAGAAGCATCACCAAATTGAAATAAAATATGGCAGCATATTCGCTTGATTTACGACAAAAGATATTAAGTGCATGGGAAAACAAAGAAAATACTCAAAGAGATTTAGCTAAACGATTTAAAGTAAGTTTATCTTTTGTGCGAGATTTATTGCGTCGGTATCGAGAAACAAATGAGATAGCAGCAAAACCGCAAGGAGGAGATCGACGATCCAAAATCAAAGGTAAAAATGAAGAATTATTAAAGACAATTGTTAAAGAACAAAATGATATATATCTGCGAGAGATAAAAGAAACGCTTCAAGAAACCAAAGGAATGCAGGTAAGTGTATCGAGTTTAAGTCGTACCCTTAAGCGATTGATTTAGGACGCAAAAAAAACTTTAGTAGCCAGTGAACAAGCCACAGAGAGAGTCCAAAAATTGCGCTATGAGTTTCGAAGTTGGCTTGATACGATAGATGTAAAAAACCTTGTATTCATTGATGAGACAGGGCTAAATCTGGCGATGACAAGGCTTTATGGCAGATGTCAAGGGGGATCAAGAGTATATGACGACCGTCCAAGCAACAAAGGTAGAAACATTACTTTAATTGGTGCGATGAGTGATGCTGGGTTGATAGCGGCGATGACTTTCGCAGGCAGTCTAAACACTGCAAGCTTCTTAGTTTTCATTGAAAAAATATTATTACCTCAATTATGGGTTGGAGCGATTGTTGCTATGGACAATTTGCCAGTACATTACGCGGAAATTGTGAAAACTCTAATTGAATCTGTTGGTGCTAAGGTCAAGTTTCTACCTCCTTATTCCCCTGATTTATCACCGATTGAGTTATGTTGGTCAAAGTTAAAGGAAATTATTCGCTCAGCTAAAGCTCGTACAACCGAGACTCTTGATGCGGCAATTACTATGTCTATTCAAGCTATTACTGATGAAGATGCTCTTAATTGGTTCCATCATTGTGGCATCTGCTTTGAGCCTTTTAGATAGCTTCTTTTGTGGCGGGTTTGATCGCAATTTGCTGTAGTTGTCACTATGCCAGAAAATTGGGTGACTTATCACACTTAGTTTTTTAGTCAGTCAGGTGTATAAGTGTGTTGCGATACAAAATTGCACGAATTGTTTAGTAAGTTTATATTTTCAAAGATTTTCAAAGTTTAACCACATAAATAGCTTTAAAATGATATGATCTCCTTACGAAAATTCCTTGAAAAGTAAAGTGTCATTTTATCGCAGTAATGTTTTACTAGGTAATAACTTTTACTTGCAGCTAGTTTGTAAAATTGCTTTTGTATGATAAATATGAGTGCGACCTCTGCCAGAAAAATTTTAATTTTAGCTGCAAACCCGACTAATTCACCTCGATTGCGTTTGGATGAAGAGTTTAGAGAAATTGACGAGGGGTTAAAACGATCACTTAATCGCGATAAGTTTGAGTTGACAGCAAAATGGGCAGTTACATCGCGTGACTTTTATCGACATATTCTTGAGATTAAGCCTCATATTATTCATTTTTCTGGACATGGGGCAGGTGAGGATGGCATTGTACTTGAGGGGGAGGATGGCAAAGCTCAGCTAGTACCAACGGATGCTTTAGCAAGTTTATTTAAGTTGTTTGCTGGCAAAGGTCTAGAACTTGTACTTTTCAATGCTTGTTTTTCGGAAGTGCAAGCAGATGCAATTGTTCGGTATATTCCTTATGTAACTGGAATGACAAAGGAGATTGGGGATAAAGCTGCCATCTCTTTTGCGGTTGCGTTTTATGATGCTTTGGGAGCAGGGCATGAGATTGAGTTTGCTTTTGATTTGGCTTGTACAGTAATTCATATGCGTGGTATTCCTGAACATCTTACTCCTGTTTTGAAAAAGAAATTGAATATTGCTCAAGCGAGTGGAATAAAGATCGTAAATCCGTATGAAAGGTACAGTATAGCTGACAAAGAAATTCTAGAAAAACGTATTAAATCTATTCATTCTAAGCTGAAATTTCTTGAAGAGAAAAAGTCTTTCCTAGACGATGAAATACTAACTAAAAGTGGGATTGACAAATATAATATTATCCAACAATTAGTAAATACTCAGGAGGAAATAGAGGAATGTCTAAATGAGAGAAAGATTTGTCAGGAAAGACTTGAGGAAATTAGTAGATGAATATTTTAGACGATTAACACTCTAGGACAGAAAAATTCAGAAACTCATTTTATTTTTGTTTAAAATTTAACCAAGTACATTGCCATGAAAGACATCTCCGATAAACCTTCTGATAAGCACACTAACTACACGCGCTATACTGTAAAAGACATAAAGATTCTAGAAAAGCGTCTTAGAGATATTCAATCTAATCTAGAAAAATTTGAGAATACAAAGGCTTTTCTAGAGAGTGAAATACAAGCTAAAAGTGGGATTGACAAATATAATGTTATCCAACAATTAGTAATTACCAAGGAGGAAATTGAAGAATGTCTCAATGAGAGAATAATTTGTGAGCAAAGGCTTCATGAACTCAAGGAAGAGCAATCATCTAATCAATCTCAAGAGAACAGAGAGTCGGTTGATCCGACTGTTAAAGATGAGGAACCTAAAAACAATCAGGATCAGTCTAGCAACGAGAATGCTACAAAAGATGAAAAAGAAAACAATGAGCATAAATCTGGTAGCTCAGAAAGCCAAAGTGAACAAGATAATCGAAAACAAGAACTGAAACGGAACCTTGAGAGTCGCTCAGGCTATAAAGACTATTACAATCGATATCGTGATTTTGGAGGTAAGCATAACGTTCAACAGCCTGTTGACAGGAAATCTAATGAAGCTATTAAAATCGAGTCTTTATTTAAAGATTCAGATTCTGTTAATGAATCCATTAAAACTACCCTACTATATGTGGCTACTTTCTTTGAGCAACTTAGTGTACAAGAATTTAACAGGGTTGTCACATTCCTACTTGAACCACAAATTGTGACAATTAAAGTTCCTACAAAACTACATAATGAAAAAGGAGAAGAACAAATCGTTGAAGTCCTTCAAGCTTGTCAACTAGCTGACATATTGAGTGCAGATCCTCAAAAACAAAGTCTACTAATGAAGGAATGCTACTTGGAAGCATCGCGATTAAAGGATGCAAGAAAAGTTATTAATTTTTCTTTACCACATCTTAGAAAAGATGCTAAAAATGTTTTTGAGAAAGACTATGCGCCATATCTGGAAAAGCAATTTAAAAGAGTTCGTTTTTTACTTTTAGATTCTTCCGATGCAATTGTATTTAATGTAATCAACATCTCATCTGAGATGGCAGTCAGCGATCCAGATATTCACGCATATTCTTGGTTAAAATGTTTATACAGGGTAGTGGAAAAATATGAATCAATATATAAGAACCTATCATATTTAGACCTAACTGAACACCAAAAATATTTAGAGTGGGAAGAAAGTAAGTTAGACTCTGACGAAAAAGAAGAGTTGATTCTGTTTAACAGTGTTCTCAATCTCTCCGACTGGGAGATGAAAAAAGAATTTGTGTTATGGCAACTATCAACATTGATTGCCAAGATGCTTGAATATCCACAGGTTCAAGATGAAGTAAACCGTTTTTTGGATTGGGCAATCAATGAAGGTGATAAAGACGTTGTTTTAGAAGTCATTATTCCCTTAGACTCAGTACCTAACTTCGATCAAATTTATTGGATACAGCAATTGTTAGATCGAAGTAACGAAGAGTCAGTATTATTCAAAGCCCAGATATTTTTGCTTTTTAAATTAGCCGAGAGTGGTGGTAGCGTTTATAAATATTTGCAAAATATTTATAAGTGGCTGCCTAAGAAGAATCTAAATCCTGATAAATTTTCTAGTAAATATGCACTTCAATTTATTTTTGATTACTCTCGTGAAATGATAGATATTTTAGAACTGGAAGATTATGGACACTGGCCATCAAAGTATAATCTTTTTGTCTTTCCTAAAAGTCTTTCCATTGATTCTAATCTAGAAATGCTTATTGACTGGATATTCCATCCGAGCCTTAAGTATATTTTGAATAGAGGCGTTACTATTGAGTATTTAGCCAGTAATTTACTTAAAGATTGGTTTAATATTCTATGGGGCTTTCGCAAAGATGATATTCCTGATGAAGCTGTTCAAATTAGTAAGAAATTGCTCGGTAAGGTTGTAGCAGTAACAAATCGGACTCAGCAAAATGAGCTTGTGACTTTCTGGAAGAGAATGGAAGACGATTTATTGAAAGATGCAAACAAGTTAAGTGAACAGAGTAATGGCAAATTTAATAGTGAGGCTGAAAAAAATCGCAAACGTTTTATGCAAGAGCGTACGAACATAAGGTGTTTGAAAAGTCAGTTTAAAGAATTACAAAAGACAAAAAGTTAGAAATTTAACAGGAGGATTTAATCATGAACTCACAGCAACGCTCTCTAGACAAGATCATTCGTAAGGTTTCGCCAGACACAAAACCTAATTCTCCTGCCGAAAAAATCGTCATCGTCGATCGCGTCAAGAAAGAGATTTTACCTCGAAAACCTTGGTTTGGTAGTGGAGATAATCTGGATTACTACCTAGTTGCTACCACCGAAGGTGGAGAGTTGTCTAATGAGGCTATTTGTAGAGGATTAGAAACAAAAGTATTTCGTTTCACTAAAGAAATCATTCTCTCTATCAATTATCATGTGCGTTGTAACCCAGAAAATGCTCAAACATTTGCTCTATCGGTATCTAGCACAAATTCTCCGATAGTAGAATTTGACAAGAAAATCCAAAATTTGACTAAAGAATTTTTGGAAGGGCAGATTTCCGATTTTATCGATAATTTTGCATCCGTTAAAAATAATCTTGAGACATATTTAACTGGAAGAATTACTGAAATAGGGCTAACAGTTGTCGATCTTCACACAACTCCTCAAAAGGTTTCTGTCCAAGATGAAAAGAAAGTACAAGCTTCCCAAACAGCAGTCCTAGACAATACAACTGAAACGTCACAAATTATCAAGGGTGGTAAGCTTAAAACCTACGAACCCGAACCTATCACCTTCGACGTTCGAGTTTCTGACTATGACGAACTTCTAAAATTACAAGCAACATTTGTATTGGAAATCGATGAATCCAAATTGCAAGAGGCAGCCGACAACTATGGCAAAGATATTCTCTTGCTCTCTTTGATTAAAGATGAAACGAAGAAATATCTCCTACAAAAGAGTCTGCATGAGTTTCTTTACGGTCTTGATCAACTAGAAGCACAAATACATCAGCGTTTGAAGTTCCCTTTAGCGGCTAAAGGTCGCAAAATATCCTATTTCAATCTCAAAAAAGATCCTCAAGTTGCTGCCAAAGCTAGTTTGGAGCTAGAGAATCGCCTATCTCTTCAAAAATATCTTCCTATAGATGATTATTTGGTTTACTGTAAAATTAGTGGGCATAACGAACCAATAAAAGTATTAAACACATTACGTTTACAAATTGAAGATGTTGGGAAATACGCTAGAGCCATTGCTTCCCACTTTATCCCTTTGAAGGACGGTAAGCCTTCTCTGGAAATGTGGGCAAAAGACAAACTAAAGGAAATCATTCAGACGTTACTCCTTGAGAAGAAATATGTTGACATCCTCTTTGAATTTACTTCAATAGAACCTGAATTGAATGAGGTTTCTTATGAAGAACAGGTCAAAAAGTTGATGAGAGATGCTGTTTCGGCAATTGGGTATAATGTGACACAAATTGTTTCTGCACCCTCACTGAAATCTTTCGGTGTAATGAAAGGTATTCAAGATGTTGAAACAGGAGATGAAAAATACGCTACCAAAGATAGTCGAATTACTGTTGGGCTTAATGTAGTTACTAATCTCAAAATTGATAATCTTAAAAAGATTAGAAGTCTATTTAACGATGGTGTAAATCTTGAGGAGCAAATCAGAATTACTATAAAAAATACTGTTAGTCGCTATTTGCATAGTATTCAACCAGATAGGTTTTATATGCGGTTTGAGAATTTTGCAGGGGAATTAGGCGAAACACAATCTAGCGAACAGGAGTTAACTAATGTCATTACACAAGAGCTTGAGAGAAAATTTTTTGCTACAGATATTCAAGTAATACTAAAGCGAACATCTACACCTTTGATGGAGTTATTTGATGAACTATGTAGACAAAGTAATAATTCTTTTGAATTTAAGTTAGATTCAGGTAATGGGGGATATATTCGTTTTAAAGGTACTTTTCAAGTTAAGTATGTACACGAAGTTGGTTGGTATACGTTTGAATCGAAGTTTAAACCTCTGGTTGACATCTACATTAAGCAATTAGAAAATGTTCGACTATTACAAGGCAAAAGTATTCAATTAGGAATGCATGAGGATTCTGACGAGGAAAATGAGAAAGAAATAGAAGTAAAGATTAAATCAATTCGCATAAAATCTTGTGGCATAGATGATGTAAAGGAAGCAATAGAAAATTGTCTTGTCGCTCATCTAGAATCTTGTAATTTAGAAAACTTTTGGGTTAATCCAGTTACTAAAAGTAAAGTTGAAAAAGCTTTAAATCTTTTGATAAATAATCTTGAAGATGAAGGTAGCATTGCTAAAGTTTTTGGTTTGGCAGTCCTAATTTCTAACCTTCAGATTTTACGAGATACTCAAAAACAGTTAGCAGAACAAGATCTTGACATTACTTTTAATAAAAGTATTGAAGGTATTGATAAAGAAGTTGAAAGTTTAGAGATAGTGCTAAACAAGTTGAATACTAGACTACAGGAAATTGCGGTAGATGGAGATGATGAAGAACTAAATACACTTGAAAAAAGAATTGAAAATACCCAAGCGAAAATTGAAAAAAAACTAGAGAAGAAATCAAGTATTATCAAAAATCGCAGTTCAGTTAGTTTGGGTGAACTTAAGGAGAAAGAAAATAAAGAATTATCTGAGTCGGTCGATCTATTTTGGAGGCAACAAAATGAATCACTACTGTTAGAGTCTAAACCAGCTTTAAGGGCGCTTATGCCAAGCAAAAATGGAAAAGGATCTTCCCAAAATCGCTCTTACTCAGATCAAGCTAATTCCCAAACTCAATCTTCCTATAACACTATAGAAACTACTGTGAGTGACGAATGACAGATACCATAGACATCACAGTTTTTGATGAAGCAGGAAAATTTTCATCAATTCCTGAATTAAATCCAGAGCTTACCGTCAGAGAAGTGCTTGAGGCAGCTAAATCATTTCTTGATTTAGCTGACAGCAATGCTAGTTACTTTCTCACCCTAGAAAAAACAAACAAGCCTTTAGACAATTCATATTCTTTACAACAAGCTGGTTTGCAAAATAATGACAGGCTAATATTAATTAAATATGAAGCTACTGAATATCAGTCTCATTGGACAAAACAAGAATCTCCTCAGAAACTTCAACACTCAACCATACAATACACTCTTAACTTGACAATTTCAGAAACTTCTGAAAAATTTCAATATTCCATTAAGTTAGCTATTGAATACGAAAATAATCCAAGTAAATATTTCATCAAAAATAATTCTGAAGAACGTTACAAGTTTGCATCTAGCCTAAAAGAAGCAACCAAGAAAGATTTTAATCAGATTGTAATAGATAAGATATTAAAATTTTGGTGTAATGAGATTTCAATTGGCTATAGAGAAACAATCTACAAAATTTAAGGCTATTACGTTCTTGAATAAGATAACCAGCTAAGATCAACATCTAACTCACGGATCGAGCATTAGCAAATGTATTCATGGCATCAGGATTACCTATAAATCTCCAATGCCATGGCTCAAACATAACTCCATCAGGATTATTTTGAGGGAAAGACATCTCAAATCCAAATTCTTTAGCATGAATAGTAAGCCAGCGATATGCTTTAGTATTTACAAACTCATTTGTGATATCTAGTTTTGGAAACTGACCATCAGTTAAATCAATGGCGTATCCAGTATGATGTTCGCTATAACCCGAAGGGGCAGAAACTTTTGCAGCATCTGCTTCTGACCCCCTTTTTTCAATTTGCATCTCAAACAACTGCTTTTGCTTTTCTAGATCGCGAAAGCCTGAAACAGCTATTATCCAAACATTTTCATCACGAGCAGCATAGATGAGTTTCATTAGAGCTTTTCCTGCTTCTTTATCGAAATATTCAAACCTTTGATAAGGATCTTGGGCATAGCTACTTATGATCGTTAATCGGCTCTGATTTGCTTCATTATAAGGATGATGTCCCAAAAAGGTACTGGAAGATTTAGCTGATTGACTTTGGTTAACAACTTTAAGAGAAGTAAATGATTTACTTTGAGAAATTGGACTCTTTAGATCCATTTCTAAGTCAAAAGTTGTTGAGCCTGATGGGGTAGATATTAAAACTAAATACTGACCATCTTTTAATAGCTTTTGATCGATCAAAAATTGCTGGTTATTTGTATAAACTTTAACACAAATGTTATCTCCAGTTTTATAATTAAATGCATCTCCTGTTTGGGCTTGGAATGCATAGCTGATATACTGACCAGCTTTAATTGCTCCTGTTTTTTTTACAGAACCAGAGTTGAATGAGATTTGTTCTGGATTGCTGCTTATAAGGCTTATGGAGAAATTCCCACATATTCCAGTTTTAGTATGATCTTGTTGAAGGAAATTTGTATCAACCTTATTCGTATTCCGAATTAATGATTGAATCCCTAGTACTAATAAGGCTGATATCATGATGAATAAAATAACAGCAATTACAAAACTAGTTCTATTGAGATGAAGTTGAATCTTTCTTTTTAAGAATTTCATACTTTACTTTTTTATCTATGTCAATTAATTAATCCGACGTTTTTTTGCTGTCATGTATTTTCCAAGTTCCGTTATCTTGAGCAAGATAATAGATGTAATTTGCAGTTGTTCTGCTGGAACTTTCAGGATCTATACCTCCATTTGAATTATGGAGAGTAAGATCTTCAGTAATCCTAAGTTTGATTTCCACTAAGCTTTTAGAATTATCAAATGCCCAGACATTATCTACACGAGTAATAGCATATGTGTAATATGAGTTATTCGCTACTAACCAGTCAATAGAGCCACCAGGCTGCATGATTTGGTTATAGCGTAAACCTGTTGTAAGCTGACGAGCCAATTGTCTATCAAATGGTGGAGCAAATACCTTTTTCTTAGCATTCAACCAATTTTGAACTATTGAGGTAGCTTGATCTTGGCTGAGGCTACTTCCAGATGCTGTCGTAGTTGGAGTATTAGTTGGTTGTGAAGTAGCAGCTATAGGTGAACTAGCTACCGTGTTTCCTATTCCCATCTCTAGCGTAAATGTTGTTGTCCCGCTCGCTACAGAAACTTGAACTAGATACTTACCAGCATCAGGTAGATCACCACTTTTTAGTGGTTTATTTGTCGGCGTAAATATCCAGACACAGACATTATCATTAGTACGCCAACTAAGCTTGTCACCAACTTTGGCATCAAATGTATAACCTAGATTCTGACCTACCCTTACAGTCCCTGACTCTTTTGCTGGCTGGTTACTGATAGATATTGCCTTTACATCCTTTGAATCTAAAGTTCCTTGAGGTAGATCTGGACAGACGTTATTATTTCCTGAAGACTGGCTATTTGATTTTCCAGTTTGACAACCATAACTTGCTATAAGACAAATAATGATTGAAATTATTTTTAATCTTTGTGTTAGATTCATACATCGAGCCATTCACTTTTTTACTACAAATTTTCTATTTAAATAGCTTATCTTATTATTAAATCTGACTTCTATTTATATTACTTCAATATCAAACCTATAATTTGAGCCATTTTGGGAAGAAACTTCCAAGGCATAGTCACCATTCATCGGTAATTTTCCTCGCCAAAAATTGTTTTTTACTGTGCCAATATTTCTGCCATCTGGAGCAATGATATTAAGGTTTATACTACCCTCAATAACCCGAACTGACAATGACTGTCCACCGCCGCAATCTAGCAAATAGCGATTGACTTGTGAAGGCGTAATGCTTCCTTGTATAGAAGAGCCTACAGCACCAGCATTAAAACTAACTCGAATATTTTGGGAAGTTATGGGCTGTGGAACTTGTGGTTGAGGGGCTTGCGGCTTAGGCTGTTGATTGACGGGCAAGGCTATTTCTTTTCCTTTAGTATTAATTGCCATATCATCGCTACCAAGTTTCATCGCCAAATTAAAAGTAGTGCTTCCAGAGGGAATTCCAACCTGAATTGTGTACTTGCCATTTTCTGGTAATTCACTACTATTTAAAAGTTGATTACTGGGTGTGTAGACATAAAGACAAAGATTTTCTTTTGTATTAAAAGTTAGCTTTTGCTTTGCCTTTGCATCAAATATATAACCAAAACTTTGCCCCGCCCGAATTTGTCCCGTCTGATTTATTTCCGTGGTTGTTAAAGCGATCACCTTTACATCGGACTGGCTGAGAGTCCCAGTAGGTTGCTTTGGGCAGGTATTCGCATCAGCAATACTCCCACCCGAATTCAACGCTTGATTTTGGGTGGTGGCTAGAGGTGTGCATCCACATATAGCAAAACATAGTATCAATAAGATTCGACGCATTGTACCCACATACTCACTCTTTTTTAAGTTTATACTTAAATATCATTACTTGCTTTAAAAGCCACGTAAAATAATTCTAAACAAAAGGTGTTTTATTCTTGTGGAACTATTTTTTGACTATTTGCTTAGGTTAATACTTACATCCACTAAGATGGATACTTTGGGAACGATTCACCCTATATATCCATTAAACTACACTCCAGTTATTGCCCAAGCAGATAACGGTCAAGAGTTTCAAAAGATCAAACAATTTGCGATCGCTAATAATCTCCACCAACGCCCCATGAATGAGATCATACAGGCGATCGCTGACCAGTTACTTGGGGCAACCTATAAAGGGGGGGTGCTAGACAAGTCGAGCCGTGAAAAATTAGTGATTTCTCTTGAAGAGTTCGATTGTGTACTTTTTGTAGAGACAGTACTGGCTCTGTCCCGTAGTATCGCTGTACAGGATTACTCTTTTCAGACATTTAGCGATCGCGTGAGTGAGTTACGTTATCGCAACGGCAGTATGGATGGATACTGTAGCCGTCTTCACTATTTTTCAGAATGGATTCTAGACAATCAAAGGCGTGGGATTGTTCAGTCTGTTGCTCAATATATGGGCGGGAGACCTTTAAACAAGAAGGTTAATTTCATGAGCAGCCACTGGCAAAGCTATCCACAAATCACTAGCAGTGAGGCAAATTATCGGTGCATTGCGGCGATGGAGAAGAACATTGGCAAGATCGATATTGAGTATATTCCAGTCAATCGCATAGATAGTGCCTATAGTAAGCTTCAGTCTGGCGATATCATTGCGATCGCTACGGCGGTATCTGGACTAGATACTACTCATACTGGACTTGTGTATCGGATGCAAAATGGTAACATCGGTCTTATTCACGCTTCACCATCAGGCTCGGTGAGAATATCTTCAGATTTGCAATATTTTGCTGCTAATGTGGAAGATGCGATCGGGATTATGGTAGTAAGACCCCTCGATCCGCGTAGACAGATAGTTCAAATCAGATAGCTGCTTGTGCTGTATCGGTAACAAACTAGTTAATCCATCAAAATCACTTTGTGACCTCATTACGAGATGCTTCATTTTGTCTTTTCAGACTTACTTGCAACTCAATAGGCAGAGATGTAACCGCTCCATCATTTTCAACAAAATTATTGAGCAATGACTCTTGTTCTGACCGAAACAATTGTAAATTTCCTCCAGAATTGAAAATTGCGAACCACACAATTCCTTTCTTCTGTGTAGGTAATGCGCCCGCTAAAGTACTAACAGTATCCAAACTCCCCGACTTAATTACTGCTAGTTTTGGCAACTTTCGTTCGTCTAAAATTCCTTCATCTTTGCCAACCACAGTAAACACATCAGCAACGGTCATGTTGTAAGGCTTTAGATAACGGGCGATCGCGAGAAACATTCCCACAGCCGCACGAGGTGACATCCGATTTGCCTCACCTAATCCCGAACCGTTAACCAACTGTACCTCATTTCTAGGGACACCTGCTAACTCTGCGGCTTTTTGAGCAACAACCTTAGCCCCGCCAACAGATTCCGCAAACATATCTGCCATCAGGTTATTACTATAGCGATTCATCTTCTTTAGGAGTTCCGCAAGCGGGAATGAGTCATGATGAATTAGGAGTTGCGCTCCATCGGGAGATTTGGGCAGTACTTTTACCTCACCATCGATGATGATTTTAGGGCGTGGTGTATTAGCGGGTAAGGTGCGATATTGAGTTTCTGCCTCACCAGTCCAAAGATCGCTATTTAGCCCCTGTTTGAATAAATCACCCGCTACTCGTGGGCTAGATTCAAAATTCATGTAAAACTTGCCTGCGATCGCCAAGTTCCCAGATACACGCTTAATTCCCTTGCTTGTTAAAAGATTCCCGATCGCGATCGACTCTTCCCATACAAAAAAAGGATCTTCACCGCCTTGAATAATCAAATCGCCTTGTAAAACTCCATTCTTGATCGATCCAACATATTTAATTAGAGTAGTAAAGCGATGATCGGGATTAAATGTTTCCAAAGCTACTAAGGTAGTTGCCACTTTAGTTACAGATGCTGATGGCAGCGCTGATGTACCTTGATGACTACCAAGCAAACGTCCCCCCGATTGTATCCATACTCCATGAGTTTCACGCGAACCACCCAAGGCGACCAGTCTGTTAATGTATGACTGGACTTGGGAATTTATTGGCGACTTAGGTGGTTCTGGAGGTGCAAGAGTAAATTCTTGGGGAATAGTTTTAAGGGATGGAGTGGGAGCGATCGTAGCAATTACAGGTGCAATTACAGGTGGTTTTGAGTTTGCTTCAGGAGTTTTTGAAACAATTTCTTGATTTGACTGTGAGCAGCTAACTATGGGTATAGTGGCGATCGCAAATAAACACAAAAGCTTGAATATATTGTTTCTTCTCATTTTAATTACATCCACTGACATTATCTCGAATTGACCACCACTCATTTCTCAAACCTGTCTGGTCTTGCTCAATCTTTCTTCCTTGCATTGATGGATTTCGTTGATAAAAGATATAGTCTACAACTGCATCACAGCGTCTAATCTGCCCCCACTCTGCTCGTAGGTTAGTCTCAGAAGCTTGAATTTTTCTTCCGCCCAATTCAGGGTATTTTTCGTTAAAAAGTCGATCAGCGATTTCATCGATTTGCTGATCTCTAGTTTTAGTTGGGCTTGGTGCAACCGTCTGAGTTGGTGAAGCTACTGGCACATTTGTTGGTACTACTGTTTGAGATGGTACTGGTGTGGGAGATGCGATCGGTGTAGCAACAGCAACTGGTTTGGGAGGCTCATTTGTATCCAAACTCATCTCTATACCAAAAGTTGTAGTTCCTTGTGGCACTGTGATCTGGAGCGTATAGTTACCATCACTGCTTAGTGTTTTGCCTGTAATAAGCTTATTATCCTGTGAAAATACCCAAATACATAAGTTGTCAGCAGTTTTATATTCGATTTGCTGTCCTTTTTTCGCTTTGAAAGTAAATCCTTTCATCTTACCTGCACTAATTGAGCCTGACTCTTTTACTGCTGTTGCATTAAGAGTTACATTCATAACATCGCTAGGAGACAAACTTTCTACGGGCTTGTCGGGGCAGGTTGCTGATTTTGTAGGCAAAGGATTTGGGCTTGGTGATGTACAACTATTAGCTGTTAATACAAGCAAACAAATGAATATATTTTTAGATATCTTAAGCATTCTCATTTTCAGAGTTGTAATTAGCTATGATGCAAAAAAACAAATAATTGTTTTGAATTTATATTCTTATCGTATCCTCAGTAACCCAGCTACTTATATCAGATTTCCATATCAATAAATAGCGCACGTTTTCAGTTTTTAATTCGCCACTGTTCCCGTGTGCGAGTAGTTGGAGTGCCGACTTTTGTAACATTTGTGACCGAGACAACTAGGTTTACAAATGCTTGTGCTTTTTCTTTGTTTGTAAAAGACACAATCTGAATTAACTTTTTGCACAATGGTTTGTGGCTTTCACAAAAATCTTTGAAGCAACTTCCGCAGTTCTAAAGCCTCCTTATAGCCTGACTGCTCCTTTAAGACTTTTTCGACGACAAAAGATGATTCTTGATAGCGTTCTGCACTGTATAAACTAGCAGCTATGGAATACTGAGTATCAATCCTTTCAATGCCTCCCCAGAGTGTATTTAATTTTAAAGAGCGCTTATAGCAGTCGATCGCTTCTTCATATTTATTCTGACTATCTAAAATTCGACCATAGTTGTGCCATACTTCCGCAAAACCACCCGACAAAGTAATTGCTTTCTTATAAGCTTGCAGTGCTTCAGGGTCACGTTTTGCCTTTTTCAATGCATTACCTTTTTTGTACCAACTAGCATAATCATCAGGCTCAATGGTCGTCACGCGATCGTAGGCTTTAATCGCCTCTGGATAACGTTTTAGAGCCACAAGTGTATCAGCTTTTGCATCCCACGCATTCGCATAGTTAGGATTTGCGGCAATAATTTGATCGAAATTATTCAAAGCCTGAGTGTAGTTTTCTTGTCCTAGTGAGCGAACTCCCTCTATATAAGTTTCATAGGTGTTTGCATCAACATTATTCTCAAAAAATTTGAGATTAGGATTGCTGCGCCTAATATTTTGTCCGCGATCAAATGCTTGAATGGCATCTTTATAGCGCCCCAATCTAGACTTAGCTTCTGCTTCACCATAGTAAACTACATAGTCTTGAACGCTAAATAAATGTCTGGCTTTGAGCTTATAGGGAGTGTTAGGAGATAGCAAAACCGATCGCCGATAGGAGATTCGCGCTTCTTCGTAGCGCTCTAATCGGAATAGCGCCAGCCCTCGGAAAAACCACACAAACCCATAGTTGGATTTAATACTCAAAGCTTTGTCAAAATTAGCGATCGCCTCTGGATATTGCTTAAGATCAACTAAAGCCGTACCGCGATTAAACCACCATATGTAGTAATCTTCGGGTTGCACAAGGGGCTGGACGCGATCTACAAACTTCGAGCCAGGTCTAATTTGTAAAGCTTTGTCATAGGACGCGATCGCTTCGTCGAATTTTTTCAGCCCTGCTAACGCTAAACCATGATTGTTCCAAAGTTCAGGATCTTGCTGACCGCGATCATCTTGCAGTGCAATTTCAAAGCAATCAAGTGCTTCTTTAAATTGTTCTTTTTTGAGAAAAACACTGCCGCGCAACTTATAGTTGCCTGGATGGACAGGAAGAGAACCAATGTCACAAAAACGGCTTTGAGTATAGGCAGCTGGTGGATGGGATAATCCTGAAACTTCTACGAGACAACCTGACAAGATCAACCAACAGGGTAGCGATCGGAAGAGTAGAGATTTAGTATTCATATTTTTTACTTTTTACTTTCAAAATGTAGGTTTAATTAGCGTCACGACCAGGTGGTGGAGCAGGGCGTGATGGTGTATATGCTGGTGGTGGTTCTTGGTACGGAACTGGATCAGAAGTTGGTGGGTCTTGGGAAACTGGCGGTTGGTACGCTGGTGGTTCTTGGATAGGAGCGTCTGATATTGGCGGTGGTACTATTGGTGGTGGATTAACAGGTGTGGGCGGAGCTATTTTTTTGTCAAGCTGCTCTTTCTCATAGTCAATGATTTTTTTGATTTGTTGTTGCTTATCAGGAGTAAGCTTCATAGATAGATTAAAAGTTGTTTGTCCACTTGGTGCAGATACCTGAACTATATATTTGCCATTTCGTGGTAACTTACTGCTTGTCAGCATTTGAGAATCTGGGGTATAGACCCATATACAAATGTTGTCATCAGTACGATAGGTAAAATCTTGACCTGATTGACCATCAAAACTAAAGCCAACAGAAGTATCTAGGTAAGCAGTCCCCGACTCTTTTACATCTTGTGTATTTAAAGATATTGTCTTGACATTTTTTTCTTTTAGAGTGGGAATTAGTTTTTCAGAACATTTATTGACAGGAGGAATTACATTTGGGTTAGACTGTTGCTGACACCCTACTAACAATGAAAATATAACAGCAAAATAGAATCTGTTCATTATTGCTGCCCCCATGTTCGAGTAGTTGGAAAGCCGATTTTTGCAACATTGATGGTCGAGTTAACGAGGTTTGCAAATGCTTGTGCTTTTTCTTTATTTGTAAAGGATGCAATCTGAACTAACTTTATCCCATCTGATGTTTTCTGAAAAGCATCTCTACAGAAGTTAGCACGAATTTTGTCTAGGTTAGATGTGCTATATGGTGCTTCGACAGGATAGAAATTGACGGGGTAAGCTTTTTGATCGCTAGGTAAGGGATCACCGCAGGAAGGTTTTGGATAGTCACTTCTAGTAAATGTAAAGTTGGCTTGTGGAGTTGAGGATGGACTAGTAGCTATATTGACATCATTGAAACCTATATCTATGTCAAATTTTTTGGATTCTTTTTTAGATGCAATTTGTACTGTGTATTTCCCAGCTTTTGGTAAATCCGTACTACTTAGTAGCTGATTGTCAGGTGAGTAGAGCCAGATGCAGAGATTATCTATATTGCGAAGATTAATTCTTTGTCCTGTCTTCGCCTCAAATGTATAGCCAAGTTGCATTTCTTGACTTGCCGTATCAGATAGCTTGGCGGGTAAAGTAATAGATTTAACATTACTAGATTGGAGTGATTGTATTGGCTGATCTGGGCATTTATTTGACACAGTAGAATTTTGAGTAGTTACTGCACTCATAGGACATCCGAGTATAGGTAGTACGACTAGAGAAAGCAGTATACTTCTCATCCCTTGCTTGCCTCTTCGTCTAGATATTTTGCCCAAAAATAGAATGGGATAATTCCACCAAATCCTATCAAGAATATAGTCCCACCTAAAATGATTAGGCGGATTTCTAAGGGGAGCGATCGCCCAAACACGCTAATAGTATAAAAAGCGGGTGATGACTCGGCGGTTTTATCACCAACAGTCACAACTACTTGCACTTTGTGCTTAGAGCCGCGATCGGCGTTGGGTTGATCGTATGAAATTTCATATTCCCCTAATAGAGCATTGAGAAATAATTGAAGTTTCTCGGCAACAGTTTCTGCATCCGCAGAAAATTCAGAAATACCACTAGTTTGTTTTGCAATTTCTGCTAAACGTTCCTGATCGACAAACTCTTCTTCTTTAACCTTTTTTTGTTCAATATCTGATCGCTTTGCAGGTCGATTAAGCTTGTACTTCTTACCCAATTCTTCTAGGGTTAATCCATAGCCAAGTGTATGAACGATAATCTGAGAGTTACGGCGTAATAGTGAGGTCAGTTCCTTGAAATCTTCTTCTTCTTTAGGTTTATTGTGATAACCATCAGACAAAAGGATAATCGAAAACCGAGCTTGAGGTATACCAGATCCCTCTAAAGGATAAAAACGTACATCTTTTGTATTTCCCAACAATCTTACAGCTTTGCTTAGGGGTTCGTAAAGATTAGTGGAAGCACATGGCTTTAAACTAGCCAAAAAATCCAAATAGTTAATTAACTTAAAGTCTCCAGCAGGGAAAAACTTATCTAAACTATCCTTATCTACAGGAAATCCAGGACAATCTTTTCCTGGTTCACCAAATGGTACGATCGCAATTCGTGGTTTTAGAATATCTGAGGCATTTTTACTACGTTCAGCAAGAATTTCATTAAATTTGCGTACTGCTTTAAGTGCTCCAGCTATTTTAGTCGTTCCTCTGGCATCAAGCTCATTCATGCTGCCACTGAGATCGATTAGAATGATGATCCATGCAGGAGGAGGAATAACGTCTTCGGGACTTTTCCAGTTTTTGGGGTTAAAGGCTAAGCGCTTACCATCGACAATCAATCCAAAATTTGTTTCATCTAATCCTACTAAAGGGCGATCGCTAGGATCTGCAACTTTTACCCGCACAGTCACCTTATCTTCTTTGACAATGGGGGTTCCAGTAATTTCTGCTTTTGATACTTCTACAGCCATGCTGGGACTGGCAAAACAAGCAAAGAAAAGAGTAGATATACTAAGCTTGCGGATCGAGGAAGCGATTATAGTAAACAAACCTAAAAAATTCTTTTCCATTTGATTTCTCTTTATCTTGGCTATAAAACGCTAACAAGTCATTGTGCTTTAATGAAACTGGTTTACTTGTAGAAAGGGTCATGCCATTTCGAGTAATACTCTTAAAGCCATCTGGACTAGGAATTAGCTTGGCTGAACGGGATTCAAGTTTGATACTTGCAACGATAGCTGGAAGTCCAGGAATGCAAATACTTCCTTCTAAGTCTGAGCCTATAGTGATTTCTCCTTTTTCGGGTAATTGAATTGATAGTCCTTCCTCTATTTCTATAGCATCACCATCACTTACAAAAGTAAGAAGAGGTTTTTGAATACTTCCGTTACTGATGATTGTGTCACTATAAATACTAATGGCAGTATATTCGAAGCCTGCTCCTGCTCTGAGTGCCACAACATAGCTCGGTGAATTTGTTAAACTAAAAGCCAGTCCTAACAATGCACCAAGTAAGGAAAACCCTAGGGGATCTTCTACTCCCGCAAACCCACTTGAGAAAGTCCCCAGTAACCTTCGGAGTAATTCAAATAACAGTGCAGCGATTAAACTCGCAACTGTCCCACCTAGGACACTAATCTTTAAGCGGTACAAATATCTCTTGATATCTCCCGCCTCAATACTGCGCCAACGCCATGTAAATCCTTCAGCAAACCCGATCGCACTGCCAATAAATAACCAAGCCACAACCCGAACAGCAAAAGCTGGGGTGCGAATTTGAGGCAAAAATAGTACCTGAGCGATGCCCCCTGCGATTAATCCTGCCAATATTCCTAAGCCCGCCGCAATCAGCACAGGGATTTTGGCTGTACGAAAATTTAATTTTGGTCTGGTAGGACTGCTGATAAATATCTCGTTAAATACCATTCCAATAGCTATTGAAGCAGATATACATGGAAACAAGGCTAATTCAGGCATCTGTTTAAGCAAACCTAGATCGGTTAACACAAATTGTCCCAGAGTCCAACCTATTAGTGCAGATACAACACCTGCCAATATGTAAAGATAAATTCGCATAAGTTATTGAGGAGGAGATGGAAATGTATTACGCTCGTCGGGATTAACACGAGACTGCCCCTCAATATCTTTGATTATTGCATTGTATGTATTCAAATCTAGAGGATTAGATTTTCTCGGCTTACTAATTATTCCATCAGGTTGAGGCAAATTATTTGCAATCTGGTAATTATAGATAGCTTTAACCCAATTCTCTTTATACTGTCTAGAATTAGGGCAAGGTTGGGTAGATTCATAAATAACACAAAACTGTAATTCAGATTTAGAACCTCTCAGTACAATGTTTCTAACTTTATCTTTTGATTTAATGTCACCTTGATTTTTATTAAGTTCGTCAATGATAGATTTCAAGGATTCCTTTGTTTTTTCAAACCCATCTACTCCCTTTCCGAGGGCTTCATTATCTATTGTATTATTTGTTAATGATGCTTGTGGTTGTGTAGAAGACAATGGATTTGTTTGCGAATCATTTGGAATGGCATCTCCATTCTTTATTGAGTTTATTGGTGTTTTGGGTTGATCTACAGTTCTTTGTTGAGAATTCCCAACTAAAAAACCTCCTCCAAAACCGATTGAAAGCATAAGTACAGCAATAGCTGCAACAAATGGAATTGGCACAATAGATTTCTCTCCTCTTTCGTTATAACCTTGTTGTCGAATACGTAATCCATGAGAATTTATCAATCCTTTCCCGCTTGGAAATGCTTGGTTAAAAAGCTGACTAGGAACTTGTCCATAGCTCAACTGATAAAAATGAGCACTGATGAAATAATCTCCGAGGCGGTAGAAAAAATCTGCTAGGGGAAAATATTTCTCATCAAAAGATTGTGGGGAACCTCTCCAATAAGGTTGAATTTCTCGCCATATTTTATCCCATAACTTACCTGAAATAATAAAGCCGTCTCTGGAAGAATTTCCCAAAACTTCAATATCGTGTCTAAATTCATTTCTTATTTGAATGCCAATCTTCCACCAGAGACCTTGACTAGATAAAAACAGCCACGCAGCGTTCTCTGATGGAACTGTCTTCATTAACACTTTTCCTATCAAGTCTCTAGCCCCTTTGAGTAAAATTTCTTTTAATCTAGGTTCTTCTGAAAACCTTGATAATTGTGCTTGAAATTCTAGAGATTTTTCACTATAACTTCCACCTTTATTTTTTTTGGTTGTATCTACTTGTAGCCACTGCAAGAAATCTGGCAGAGTTTCTGGTAAAGCGATTGCCCTTAAAGTTAGCAACCGTATCATCTGTTGTGTGTAAATTCCCTGCTTGATGGCATTAGAGGCACCTTGTCCATCAAAGATTTTATGCCAGTAATTACTCCTTTTATCAGCATCGGAAAAAGCACCAGTTACAACAAAAATATTTTCTACAAATGTTTGCCATTGTTCTAGCTTAACAATAGGATTATCTGCCAAACTCTTAATCGACTGTTTTAGAGCTTTCTCGTCGATCGTGCTAGCATCTTGACCTTTAGGTTTGCTAGCGAGAGTTTGTTGGATAAGAACTAGAGCGCGATCGCTCGCAGCTAGAATGATCTGAAATCTCTCTGGTTTTTCGAGAGCCTCAACATTATATGCCCATGATGGTGGCTGTCCTGTTAGTTCAGCTTTTTTACGAGCTAAACTGTTAATATCTGCAAATGTATAGGTAGTCAGTTGATCTGGAGGAAAAATTAATGGGGTGGAATTATCCTTCATTCGGGCTTCTGTATCAGAGGACATTAAAGAAGTTTTTATAATAGAAATATCGGTAATTTGAATTACCTGGCCAACTGTTTTAACTTCAAATGGATTGTAAATAGGTAGGTTTTTTTGCTTTTCTTGAGAATCTAGCCATGCAACAATATATGAAAGGCTCTCTGCTCCTTCTGCTAAAAAGTATCGATAAAGAGGAAAATTTCGTGGTATTTCATCTTTGGCTGGTGTCGCAATAGCAACAACAGACCAATCACCAGGATATAGCTTATCCCCATAAATAACACGCCCAATAATTGCAACTGTGGACTGTGCCCCAATTGTGTATTCATCATTCGCTATAGATCGAATAACCTTAAAGGGGATTTGAGATAGCGTAGAGTTTATGTACTGACCAGTAAATCCTCTGGAAAACCAATTGTTATAGTTTCCATCTGGGTTTATGCCAGTACTAAACTCATGGATATCTAGTGATGTAATAGTCATGTAGTTTATTCTCCGTCTAATTCTCTAAGTCTCTCACCCGTACAAAGCCAATAAATTGGTGATACTAGCCCAAACGGTCGCCATCGTTTCGGATCTTTGATTATTGCGGCTAAGCCATCACGACTAGCTCTGACTTTCGTAAAATTTGGTGCTGGGCTATTCGTACCTAACATTCCAAAAGCTGAAGCCGAAAAATATTCTACACTACCTCGTCCTGACTGCTGCCATGCCTGTAATTTGCTCAAAACTTGAGAAGAAATTGCTCTGGTAATTTCCTTTGGTCTTTGTCGATTTACCCATAGATCAGGTTGCTCACATTTAGTTACTACTAATGCTATTCTTAATTTCCTTCTATCTAAATTATTACAATTGCTATTATCTAGTGCAACCAAAAACTTATCAATACTAGCCGCTATGTCTTGATATTTACGAGAAGTACCATCAATCAAAACCATAATTCCTGACGCTTGTAAACAGTCATTTATATAGTCATTTAACACAGTATCTCCTATCTTGTTTAATAGATCGCTGAAAAACTCTCCTGCATAATCCTTGCAATTAATGTCTAGAGTAATCTGCTGAGAAACACTGTCGAGTCTAGGGTTACGCAATGAAAATGACCGCTTCAGGATAATCCTTAATTGGTAATCTTTCAAGTCCATGACATTATCACTTGCAAAAGTTGGCTCTATTTCTAATCCTTGCTCCAAGATATTTTGCGCTATACTTATTAACGTATTGCCATCTTCATTAATAGGAACAATATCTTGAACAGGACTATTTAAATTAGCGTTTGGCCATCTTGCAAGGGCAGCCATATAGGTTGTTTTCCCAGATGCCCGATCACCCACAACCCGAATTGTTGCCCTTTCAGATATGTTGCCATTAGTCTGTGGAGACTGTGATAAGTTGTTTTTGAGCCAATCAAACATCTGCATTTAATCTCTCTCCAGTACTAAGCCAATATAATGGGGCAATCATCCCATAAGGTCGCCATGCCTCCGTCTCTCGTAAAACTGAATTAACTCCTTCCTGACCAATTTGATCTTCTCGGTTTGGGCGAGGATCATTTCGAGACAGCACTCCAAATGTTGATATTGCAAAAAATTCAACATTTTTTTTGGAAATCTTATTACGCAAAACAGTTGTTGTCTGAGGAAGATGCATTTTAAATAGATCTTGCTCAGGATCGAGTCGTCCTGACCAAATTTCTCCTCGTTCACACTTACTCATTGCCACTGCTAAGCGCAAATCATCCATTCTTCCATGGGAGTCTAGTAGTCCAATAAACTTCCGTATCATTTGTTCATAAAAACTGTCGCTGCCCTTTTCCCATGCAGGTAGGAGAACTAGCAAACCTTTAACATCTTTACGAAGACACTTTTCTATGAACTCTTCATGCTTGTGTATTGAATTAACCTCTCCAGTAACAAGTTCATTAAAAATTTCTCCTGGATAGTCTACAGCTACTAAGTTAATTGGAGCTGATGTTCGCAAGAAACGCTTAACTTTAATTGAGAACATATAGCTGGCTAGATCGTCTACACCTCCAGCTACAGTTGTTGGTTCAAAAGATGATCCTTCAAGAATTCTCTCTTTAGCTTTCTCAACAATCTTTGCATTAGCTTCAAGTCCGTCATTGCTCTCGATTACAAAAGTACTTTTGTGTTTGCTTTTAAGCCTACTTTCTGGCCAATATGCCAAAGCTGCTAAGGGGAGCATCTCAGTTTGGCACTGAGTAATTATACTCACAAGAATCAAGCATATCATTGAGATAAGCACAGCGATGCTTCAAAACTTGAGAGACATTTTTTCGATTCCATTGAGCACCC
>Ga0068876_10000913_pt1 | contig 23433 bp, 20 predicted proteins | sample NOAtaG_6_FD_66442 | JGI IMG/M metagenome (GOLD analysis project Ga0068876, IMG submission 66442) | Freshwater lake microbial communities from Lake Erie, under a cyanobacterial bloom - NOAA_Erie_Diel5S_2200h metaG | ecosystem: Environmental > Aquatic > Freshwater > Lake | place: USA: Ohio, Lake...
ATTGTGGATAGACGACATACAGGTTGAAACTATTTCGAGTATCAGAGATGTTGCCTTGAATAACCTTGACGTTAAAAAATACACACTTACAAATCTTAACGACTCCGTTAAGGTTACATTTACAAATTTGGGGTCGGTATCTATAACAAGCCTGGTTTTAAATTACAAGTACGGAACCTCTTCAATTAATTCACAAACATTTACAAGTACACTCGGTTGGGGAAACAATTCGGTGAACAAACTAACATTTTCATTTCCTTTTAATTTTACCTCTCCCGGAATTTATCCTGTAAAAGTTTATGCAAGCTCAATTAATGGGCAAGCTCCACAAAACACTAGCGATGATACAGTAAGTGTTTTTGTTACAGCAATAAACGCAAATGTACCTCGCGCAGTATTAATGGAAAATTTTGTAAGCGCATATGATGGCGACAGCCCCGACGCTCAAGAAAAAGCCCAAGCAATTAGTTCACCCTCCTTGATCGTTGTAAATGTGCACGACAACGATACGATGGAAATTGCTGATGCTACTTCGTTATTCTTTGACTTTAAAAAAAGCAACTCCACCGCACTTTTTGATCGCTATTATTTTAAGGACATCAACAAAACCGCTGTATCAAAGAACATGTATGCAAGTCGCAGCGCGAGCCGTATTGCAGCAGTTTCTCCGGCAAGTGTTTCTGTTGTAAATAAAGTTTACAACACAAGCACAAGACTATTAACGTTTGATGTGAGGGTAGATTTTGTTGGAGAGGTAAAGGGTGATTATCGCATAAATGCTTACTTAACAGAGAATCAGGTTTACGGAAACCCCGCTGACACTAGCGTTAATGGTTACAATCAATTGAACAATTATTATTCTGTTCCTTGGTCGCCTTATTATTTAAAAGGATATTTTTCTAACGCTTATAATTCTCATTTACTCAACGCTTGGCAATACCGTCACCAAAACGTTCTCATAAAAGCATTCGATGGCATGTACGGTTTACCGGGAACAATACCCACAAACAGTGTTGCATCAGGAAGCGCATACGTTCAAACGTTTAGCGTGGTTATTCCAACAGCTACAAATAACGTTCATAAATACATTGAGGACAACATTTATATTGTAGGTTTTGTTGCTGAACTTGGAATAAGCGTAAACGAGCGTACAGTTTTAAATGCGGTTAAAGAAAAACTAACTTCATCAGCCGAAGTGATTGGCATAGAAGAAAACCCTTTTCAAGCGATCTCATTCTCTATGTTTCCTAACCCAACTAACGGAGAATTATTTTTGGCTTTATCGGAAAAACAACTCAATAAAAACCTCCTAATATGCGTAAAAGACATGTTAGGAAGAACCGTTAGATCGGAGAAGTTATATAGCACCATGCATATAAACGAGTTGAATTTGAAAGCCTTGCCTGATGGAGCATATATAGTAGAAGTAGAGCAAAATGGGTATAAAAGCAGCCAAAAATTAATTATTAGTCATTAGTAAAAATTTATTAAATTTGTAGCCCTAACAAAAATGCGGGTGTGGCGTAATGGCAGCCGCGCCAGACTTAGGATCTGGTGTTGAAAGACGTGGGGGTTCGAGTCCCTTCACCCGCACAAAAAGGCAACTGTAAAGTTGCCTTTTTGTTTTTAAATTTAATTTATTTATTGTAAATTTAATTATGGGGAGGTTTATCGTCATTATATTTATTTTTATTTATGGAAGAATTTTTTCTCAATATACCGTGGGCAGCACTTGTTGTAACTACCATTTAGCAAATGTTACTTTTACAGCAATAGCATTAACCTCAGGTGCAAGTTATAGTAATGTTTATAACATAGATTTAGATGGGGTTTCGGGTCCAGACATTACAATTAAAAGCTTTGGGTGTTTTTGTCAGCCCCACACAATAGATCAGTACATCACAGTAACTTCCACATCGCAGTGTGAATTCGTATTTACATCAACCGCAAGCGCATATCCTTGCCCATACACTTATGTTTTAAAAAACAATAGTTTTGGTGACATTATCAATAGCAGCATGAACTGGTCGGCGAGCCCGTCTTTTTGGTCTTTCGGTAATCCAGCCCCAATTACTGCTTTTTATTATTGGAATCCGACCCCGGGAGCCCTATACCTTTCTGGAAGCGCAACACACTATGTTTGTTTTAGAAAGGTAATAGCTAACCTTGATACAATATATGGTTGGATAAATTTAAACTCAACTATGCCTGGCGGAGTAATTGACTATGGCTATATAAATACCGGTAATCCAAACGGGGTAGGTTTATTTGAAAACAACGGTGCTTTGTTTGACGTTGTAATTTCTCCTAACCCCGCAGCCTCTAAAATAAAAATAGATCATATAGAAAATGCAAACGTGCAATTAATGGATATTCAAGGCAAAGTCCTAAGGGCTTGGAGAATATCTAAAGACGACAACGATATTGACCTAACAGAAATTAATAACGGATTTTATTTTATAAAAGTTTATACTGAAAATAATTCGGTAATAAAAAAGATCACTGTATTAAAGTAGTTGAACGAATTATTATTGTAGTCTTTTAACAAACTCTTCGGGGCTCACCGCATCTTTTACATCGTAATTCCCAATTTTAGTTCTTCTTAAGGATGTTAAATGTGCGCCGCTGTTTAAGGCTAAACCAAAATCGCGGGCAATGCTTCTAATATAAGTTCCTTTACTGCACACAATTCTAAACTCAACCAAGGGCATTTCTATTTTGGTGATCTCAAACTCTAAGAGTTCAATTTGTTTTGGTTTTAATTCAATGTCATCTCCTGCACGCGCGTGTTCGTAAGCGCGTTTGCCGTTTACCATCACGGCGCTAAAAAGTGGAGGTACTTGATCTTGCTTTCCGAGAAATGTTTTAGCTGTTTCTAAAATTAATTCTTTGGTAATGTGTTCCGTTGGAAATGTTTTGTCAACTTCTTTTTCAAGATCGTAACAAGGTGTTGTAGCGCCAATAAAAAAAGTACCCGTGTACTCTTTTGTTAAGCCCATAAAACTTTCTATCTCTTTTGTTTTTTTGCCTGTGCAAACAATGAGTAATCCTGTAGCTAAAGGATCTAATGTTCCGGCATGACCAATTTTTGGTTTTACTTTATTTCCCTCGTGCACAAATGAGGGATGATGTTTGATGCCGTGCTTTAATTTATTAACGGCCTGAAAACTACTCCAGCCAAGTGGCTTGTCAATTAATAGAACTTCGCCGGTATAAAAGTTATAACTCATGTTTATCTCCCGCAAATTGTGCTGATTCTCGCTGATTTAAACAGGCTCTGCGTTGATCTGCGAAATCTGCGGGAAACTTTTGTGATTAAAAAACCTCTTTGGCTACTTGTTTGGTTGCTTCTGAAGCACCCATGGTATAGAAATGCAAACAAGGCACATTGGCTTTCACCAATTCCTTCGATTGCTCAATGCACCATTTGATACCAACTTCTTTTATTTGTTTATCATCTTTACACTTTTCAAGCGCTTCGTAAAACGGCTGAGGAATATCAATGTGAAATATTTTAGGAAGTGCAATGATCTGCTTTTTGTTCGACAATATTTTTAATCCCGGAATGATCGGAACATTGATGTTGTTTTTTCTACATAGCTCAACAAAATCAAAATATTTTTTATTATCAAAGAACATTTGGGTAACAATATATTCTGCACCCGCATCTACTTTTGCTTTTAAATAATTCAAGTCGCTGGTTAAGTTTGGAGCTTCAAAATGTTTTTCAGGATATGCTGCAATGCCCATACAAAAATTGGTTGGCGCGGCATCTTTCATGTCATCATCTAAATATAAACCTTTATTCATGGCGCTGATCTGTTTTACAAGATCAAGGGCATAATGATGTCCGCCCGGCTCAGGAACAAAAGCGGGTTCAGTTTTTATACTATCACCACGTAATGCTAATACGTTATCAATTCCTAAGAACTGAAGATCGATCAAGGCGTTTTCAGTTTCCTCTCTGGTAAAACCTCCACAAATAATATGCGGAACCGCTTCCACATTATATTTGTTCATGATGGCAGCACAGATCCCAACCGTGCCGGGACGTTTACGAATGCTTACTTTTTCTAAGTAACCGCCGTCGCGTTTTTTATAAATGTATTCTTCACGATGATAGGTAACATCAACAAAGGCCGGCTTGAATTCCATCAAGGGATCAATGCCGTCGTAAATACTCTGAATACTTTTCCCTTTTAATGGGGGAAGAATTTCAATGGAGAATAATGTTTTCTTGCTTTCTTTTAACTTCTGCGTAAGTTTCATATGGATTTATCGGTTAACCGATTGTATTTCTTTTATTTCAGGAACGGCACGCTTAATGGTTTCTTCAATTCCTGCTTTCATGGTCATATGACTCATGTTACAAGTTTTGCAAGCGCCTGTAAGTTCTAATTTTAATATTTGATCGCTGGTAATTTCAACCACAGAAACATTGCCTCCATCTGCTTCCAAATAGGGCCTGATAGTGTCCAAGGCCTCTTCAACTTTTTGATGTAATGTGTCCATTTTTATAACTAACCAAAGATACGATTTCTTGTGTATTATTAAAGTTTAAGCCTCAACCAATTCAGCATTTTTAATTGCCACTTGTTGCGCTACGTTTTGCGCTAATTCAACAAAGCCTAATGTTTGTGCAGAATTACTTCCAATAACACTTGGTTTGCCTTCGTCAGATGATTCGCGAATACTTTGTACCAATGGAATTTGTGCTAAAAGCGGAATGTGCAATTCGTCGGCAAGATCTTTTACGCCGTCTTTACCAAAAATATAATATTTGTTATTTGGCAATTCTTCAGGAGTGAACCACGCCATGTTCTCTACTAATCCCAACACAGGAACTTTTATACCATCTAATTGAAACAAAGCAATTCCTTTTCGCGCATCGGATATGGCAACTTTTTGCGGCGTACAAACAACAATGGCGCCTGTTAATTTAACCTGTGTACATAAACTGATTTGTATATCGCCTGTGCCCGGAGGAAGATCAACAATTAAATAATCTAACTCACCCCAAACTGTATCGTAAAATAATTGTGCTAATGCTTTTGAAGCCATTGGTCCACGCAAAGCCACCGCTTGATTGGGGCCCGCCATAAATCCAATGGAATTTATTTTTACTCCGTAACTCTCTACGGGCTTCATTTTTTTTACACCATTAAATTCTCCAGGTCCCGGCGCATCATTCTCAACACCAAACATAATGTGTTGCGATGGTCCGTAAATATCGGCATCAACAATTCCAACTTTTGCACCTTGTCGCGCTAAGCCTAACGCCAAATTTGCAGCAACTGTACTTTTTCCAACACCGCCTTTGCCACTCGCAACTGCAATAATGTTTTTTACATCACGCAAAGTGGTTTCGTCTTTTTCTTTTTTAGAAGTAACGTTGGCCGTCATGTTTATTTTCACATTCGCTGTTTTATCAACGTAATGTAATATCGCATTCATGCAGGCGTTATGGATCATGTCTTTCATTGGACACGCAGGTGTAGTTAGTACAACCGTGAACGAAACATTTTTTCCATCCACTGCAACATCCTTCACCATGTTCAATGTTATCAGATCTTTTTTAAGATCCGGATCATCTACATAACGCAATGCGTCGATAACCTTATCTACTGTAATTTCCATAGGGTTACAAAGATAAGTACAAAAAGGTGTGCTTGAGAAATAAAAGGGAATTTATTTGCCTGTTGTTGTGGTAGCAGCCGATGTTGGAGTAGCCACCGGAACAACTTGACCGCCTGCCACAGGAGCTGCAGCGGCATCCATCGATTCTTTAATTACCCTCGCGATAGAATCTTGAAATACTTTAGCGCGGGCATACATTGCGTCTCTGTCTTCTGCAGCCGGGCCACAAGAAGAAACGAAAACTGCTAAGAGGGCAACAGTGAAGATCGAGTTTTTCATAAGTAGTGTTTCTAAGTATTACGCCTAATTTACAGTTTAGTTCATTTAAGACGCAAATTTTAAGCAAGCCAAAAATAAGCAAAAAACAGAAAAGCCCCAAGCATAATGCTATGGGGCTTTTAAGCTAACTAACAGTACACAAATTCTTAGTGAGCTGGAGCTTCAGCAGTTGTTGCAGTTGTTGCAGCAGCAGAATCAACTGGAGCAGCTTCAGTAGCAGCAGCTTCGATAGCAGCAGATGCAGCAGCAGCAGCAGAATCTAAAGCGCGTTTTGCATCAGCTTCTAATTTAGCTTTTTCTTCAGCAGAAGGACCGCAAGATACCATTGTAGCAACTAAAGCTACAGCGATGAATGATAATACTTTTTTCATTTTGAGTGTTTTAAATTGTTAATGATTTAAACGTTAATATCAGAATCAGACGGAGGTAACCCCAAAAAGAGTAGAATTTCGTAAAATATTCCCAACTACCTGAATGTCAGCGAAATAAATTTAATAAGATTACGCATTATATGAGAAACCGGGACCCTCTGTGGCCAAATTAGAGGCCGTTACTCCTCATCTTTTTGCGCCAAAGTCTCAAAAGCACTGATACACAGGTAAATTACAGCTTTGATTAAAGTACGGTACAAAAATTTGGGTTACCTTTATGTATTCTAAGTATTAAAAACAAAGGCGCTAATGTTAAAACCAAAAGTGAATTTTACCGACAACGATTTTGTTGAAGGGTTAAAGGTCGGCGACGACCTGGTTTTAAAAGCGCTTTATAAAAAGTACTATAATCTCGTTCTTAAACTTGTTGTAAGTAATAATGGTTCTTCTGAAGCCGCACAAGATGTATATCAAGAAACGATCATCATCTTGTACGAAAAATGTCAGGATCCTGAATTCAAATTAAGCTGCCAACTTCAAACGTATGTATATTCAGTAGCGCGCAACTTATGGTTGAAGCATTTAAAAAAACATGGTAAGACCGGTGAATTGAAAGAATATCACCAAGATGTTTTTGAAGATGCAAGTTCGGACACCAAAGCACATTTGAAAAAAGAAGAAAGCATTGATAAGGTTTATAAAAGTTTGGATGAACTTGGCGAACCCTGCGCATCACTGATAAAAGACTTCTACATTAAGAAGTTGAATATGGAAGAGATCTCAGAGAAATTTGGTTACACCAACGCAGATAATGCCAAGAACCAAAAGTATAAATGCTTACAACGATTGAAGAGATTATATTTTGACAATTTTACAATAGTAGATTAAAGATAATGAGAACCGTAGATCTGTTTGATAATTACTTAGAAGGAAAACTCAACGCTCAGGAGTTAGCAGCGTTTGAATTACGTGCGAGCAGCGATCCTGTTTTTTTGAAAGCATTTGAAGAGCATAAAACCCTTGTTAGCATTTTAAACGCAAGCAATGAGCGTCAGATTTTAAAGAATAAATTAAAACACATTCACTCGGTTGAGTTTGGAAAAGAAGCAAAGATCATTTCTATCAACAAGCCTGAGAAACTCACAAAACGTATTGGTAAAACATTTATGGTGGCAGCAAGCGCAGCTGTTATTGCCGTTATTTCTACCATTGCATTATTAAGTACGGGCGGTTATTTATTAAAGAAACAAGACATTAAGATCACCGATCTTGGTTTGGAAGTTGCAGGATTAAAATCTTCGCAGAACGCTATCGTTAGAAAACTAAATTCAAAAGAAGATAAACCTTTTGCTGCAGCGAACTTAGAAGGTTCGGCGTTTGCTCTTAATAATAGCGGTTATGTTATTACAAGCTGGCACATGGTAAATGGTGCTGATAGCATCTTTATACAAAACAGCACAACTGAGCGTGCTCTTACCAAAATTATTTTTAATGATCCCGCTTTAGATATTGCTGTTTTAAAAATCGAGAATGCCGAAGTAAGCAAAGCTTGGCAAGTTCCTTTTACATTTAATGCAAAAACCGCCGAAGTTGGTGAAGAAGTTTACACTTTAGGATATCCGCGCCAAGATGTAGTTTACGGTGAAGGTTCTTTAAGTTCATTAACCGGTTATTCAAACGATACTGCCATGTATCAAGTTTCTATTCCTGTTAACCCTGGAAATAGTGGTGGGCCGGTTTTAGATTCACAAGGAAATATCATTGGTGTTATTCGTGGAAAGATCACAACTGCAGAAGGAACAGGATTTGCAGTTAAATCAACCGAGATCATTCGTTCTATTACTTCGGTAGAAGGCGATAGCGCAAATTCAGAGTTGATCCTGAATAACACTAAATCATCACTCAAAAAATTAAAAAGGAGTGAGCAGATCAAACGCATAAATCCATACGTGTTCAACGTGTTGGTTTATAAAAATAATTAATACCGTTCTCTAATTTTATTTGTGGAAAAGTTTCACAAATAGCATCTGTACTTAAACACAAACCTTAACATTTTATTTATGAAAACCATTAGCAAAATTTACTTGCTTGGGCTTGTTATTGCCCTAACGCAAGCATGCGGCAGCTCCGATCGCGAAGCAAAAAGTTCAAATAACGAATCAGATATGATAGCCTCTTCTGCCGGAGGGGAAAAATCAAAACAACTTGAAGCTACAGAAGAAACACCTGAAGGTGCGGTAGCTAACAGTGTTAGTGGCGCTGTGGACAAAAACACCGACGAGAAAATGAATTTCGTTAATTCATCTGCGTCGCGCATTGGAAAGATCGACTCCATTAAAAAATTCATTCGCACGGCTGACATCAAATTTAAAGTGAAGAATGTAGAAAAAAGCACGTATAAGATCGAAGACATCATTAATCATTTTGACGGCTTTGTGGTAAACACAAACCTGAATTGCAGAATTAATTATACCGAATCACACCGCATTAAAGAAGATTCTGTTTTAGAGCGTAAACATTTTGTGGTAGAGAACAGCATTACATTTCGTGTTCCCAAACACAAACTCGATACAACTTTAAAACAAATTGTTTCCCAAATCGATTTTTTGGATCACCGTATCATCACAGCCGAAGATGTAAGTTTTGCCGCCCTTAAAAATCAAATGCACCAAAAACGCTTTGGTCGTTATCAAAAAAGAATAACACAAGCAACTGATAAGTCGAACAAAACAAAAGCTGTAGTAAACGCAGAGAACGGTTTGTATGAAAAAGAAGAGCAGGCCGATGAAAGCGAATTGAATGACATGGTGCTTAACGACAAAGTAGAATACGCCACAGTGACCATGTATATTTATCAAGATGAAAAAGTAAGAAATGATGTTTTTTTTTCGCAACAGCATTTCGATACCTATCGTCCATCCTTTGGAAGCGAATTTGTAAAGAGTTTAAAATTCGGCTGGAGATTAATAGAAGAGATCTTTTTGTTGATCATAAAATTGTGGCCAATAATATTAATTGGCATTGGTTTGTTTTATGGGATCAGACGTTTGGTGAAGAAGGCGTAAATCCGTTTAACACAAAGACACAATTGGCTTTAGGAAATTTTTAACCACCAAGGCACCAAGACATGGTTTTTTACAAGCAGAACCAAACCCTGACATCTTGGTGGTTGATTATTGTGCACATTGCATTGTAAACTTCGTTACTATTTATCCGCATATGCGATCGTTGCCACCGAGATCTGAATTCCCTCAACCTCTTTTAATGCTTGCCAAACTCCTTCAACGGTTGAGCCCGTGGTGATCACATCATCCACCAATAATATATGTTCGTTCCTAAATCTATCAGGATCAGTTAATGCAAACACATCTTTCACATTCTCCCAGCGCTCGTATTTACGTTTTTTTGTTTGTGTTGAGGTTTCTAATTCGCGAACAAGGGAAGTTGTATCCAAACTAATGCCACTTTTTTCGGAAATTCCTTTTGCAAAACATTCGCTTTGATTATAACCCCGAGAGGCTTGCTTCTTTTTGTGCAAGGGAACCGGAACAATAAAGTTAACGCCTTCAAAAAATGAGGAGGTTTTAAGATCGTTATATAACATGTTTCCCATTAACACGCCTATGTTTTGCTGGTTCTCATACTTTAAAGCGTGCAGCAGGTTTTGAACTTTGCCATCCTTTTCAAATAAGAACAAACTGGTGGCTTGTTGTAAAGGAACCCTGCCGCCGAGGGCCATAATTATAGGATTTTTGTTATTCAAATGAAAATTGCTCTTAGGCAGCGAAATCAGGCACTTGTTGCAGATCACGCGCTCGTGCTTGAAAAGAAGGCCCTCGCAGGCCTCACAATAACGAGGATAAATTAATGACAAGAAATCGTTGATAAGTGTCATAAGCCAAGCCGAAAATAGTATAAATAGTTATTAATTTTACAGTAAATTATTAAAATGAGCCAAGAAGAAGAAAAAGCAAAAAAGAAACGCGGTATGTTTTTATGGATCATTATTGTCTTGCTTATGGGCACTAATGCAGTTTTGATTTGGCTTTATCTTCAAGAGAAAAATAAACTTGCAGAGAAGATCATAGAGATCAAAACCATCTATGTAGAAAAAGAAACCATTGAGTTGGATCTTGCTACTTTGAAAAAAGATTACGAGAGTTTGGAGACGAACAACAAGGCGATGCAAGCAGACATTGAGTTGAAGAAAGCGCGCATTGAAGAGTTAATGACAGAGGCAAAAAAACACAAGGGCGATGCGTATTTTATCGCTAAACTTAAAAAAGAAACAGAAACCCTAAGGGCTATCATGCAACATTATGTGGTTACAATTGACTCGTTAAATACACTAAATCAAAACCTCATCGTTGAGAAAAAGAATGTGGTCAAGCAATTGAATGAGGAGAAGGAAAAGGGAAATAAATTGAATGAAGAAAAAGAAGAGTTAAAGAGCACCATCGCAAAAGGAAGCATATTAACATGTTTTAATGTAACGGCTAAGGGGGTTTACTTTAAAAAAGGCGGGAAAAAAGAAGTGGAATCAAACAAGGCTCGCAAAGCCACCAAAATAAAGATAGGCTTTAGCTTAGGCGAAAATAAAATAGCCAAAGCCGGCGAAAAAACAGTTTATGTTCGCATAATGACGCCCGATGGAAAGGAAATGGCAAAGAGTTATGATGATAGCTACAAGTTTATTTTTAACAAAAGCAGCGGCTATTTTGCGGGTAAAGAAACAGTTAACTACGGAAACGTAGAAATTAGCGCTGTTACTTATTGCGAAGGACAAGGAGAATTGGTGCCGGGTAATTATATCATTGAGATCAGTTGTGATGGAGCAATGATCGGCAGCACCAATCTAAAATTGGACTAATTTTTCCAATTTCAACTTTTAAGAATTCAATCTTTTACTTACATTTATCTTCCCGCATTCTTGCTTAAAAGCGGATTTTACTATGACGACTTTAGAAATGAAAAACACAGCACTTACTAATTTACATATTAGTTTAGGAGCTAAAATGGTGCCATTTGCCGGATACAATATGCCTGTTTCTTATTCGGGACTTAACGATGAACACTTAGCAGTAAGAAATTCAGTTGGTGTTTTTGACGTTAGTCATATGGGCGAATTTAGACTGAAGGGCGAGAAAGCTGCCGATCTTATAAATTACGTTACCTCAAATGATGTTACCAAATTGGCTGATGGTAAGATCCAATATTCTTGTTTACCTAATGATAAAGGCGGCATTGTAGATGATCTTTTAGTTTACCGTTATAAAGCAGACGAATATTATTTGGTGGTAAATGCTTCAAATATTGAAAAAGATTGGAACTGGATAAAAAAACATAACACATTTGGTGTAGAAATGCTTGACATGTCGGAAGGCATGAGCTTGTTAGCAGTGCAAGGACCAAATGCAATTAAAGCATTACAAAAATTAACCAGCGTTGATCTTTCGCAAATGGAATATTATACATTTAAGATCGATACCATGGCAGGCATAAAAGATGTGATCATTTCAAACACAGGTTACACTGGTGCCGGTGGATTTGAGATCTATGTTGGCAATGCAGATGCTGAAAAAATGTGGAATGCCATTTTTGATGCAGGAAAAGAATTTGGAATTAAACCTATTGGATTAGGCGCTCGCGATACATTACGTTTAGAAATGGGCTTTTGTTTATATGGAAATGATATTGATGATACCACATCTCCAATTGAAGCAGGCTTAGGCTGGATCACAAAATTTACAAAAGATTTTGTGAACCGCGCACAAATTGAAGGACACAAAACAAATGGCGTTGCAAAAAAATTAGTTGGTTTTGAAATGATCGACAGAGGAATTCCTCGTCACGATTATCAAATTGCCGATGCAAAAGGAAACGTGATCGGTAAAGTTACTTCCGGAACACAATCGCCAAGTTTAAATAAAGCAATTGGTATGGGCTATGTAAAAACCGAATTCGCAAAACCCGACACAGAGATATTTGTTTTAATTAGAGATAAGGCAATTAAAGCAAAAGTTGCTAAGCTTCCTTTCTTACCAAAACCATAATTTATGCCGGAGGTAGAAGTTTGTTTTTCGCCCAATGTATATCCTTTGTTTCATAAGGATGATGCAATTGTTGTGGTGATAGACGTTCTACGCGCAACCTCTGCAATTACTACCGCATTTTACAATGGCGTTTCACAAATGATACCGGTTGCAACGGTTGAAGAAGCAATGGAGTATAAGAAAAAGGGATTTATTGTAGCCGCAGAACGAAACGGAGAAGTTGTTCCCCGATTTGATCTTGGTAACAGTCCTTTTGGCTACATGAATAAAAACGTAAAAGGAAAAACAATTGCCATTACCACCACTAACGGAACACAAGCCATAAAAGCTGCAGAAAAAGCGAAAAGAATTCTTATAGGTAGTTTTCTGAATTTGGATGTGATGATAGATTACTTGCGTGCGGAGAAAAAAGACGTGTTGCTTTTATGCGCAGGATGGAAAAACAAATTTAATCTGGAAGATACATTGTACGCCGGCGCTGTTGCCGATGCACTTATTTCTAAATATGATTATACAACCAGCTGCGACTCTGCTATAGCAGCAGGACAATTGTACCATTTAGCCAAACACGATCTGTATGAATTTTTATCGCATTCATCTCATCGCAACCGTTTGTCAAAATTAAATCTAGATCGCGACATAAAATATTGTTTAACGCCAAATCAATGTCCTGTTATTCCTGTTATGGAAAACGGAGCGTTAACAAAACTACAAACGGCGTGAGAAAACTGCTTTTTATTTTAATCCTATTCTCATCACTTTCTTCATTTGCAACAAAGGACTCTACAAAGTGCAAATACTCCTTTTATACTATGTGGGGCTATGGTCGTGAAGCGTATACCACAAGCACGATTCGGTTTCAGAATAATGGAAGTGGCATTAACGAGAACGGCACATATGATTTTAAGGTGATGAATGTAAAGGCTCAAGATCGTCCGGATTTTGATCAGATCAAGGATGTGATGAACCCCACCATTCCGCAATACAACATTCGCTTAGGAATGTGGTTCAATAATAAGAACGATGAAGGCATAGAAATAAATTATGATCACGCCAAATATGTGGTTACTGATTATCAAACAGTAAGATTTAGAGGAACCATTAATGGACAAACAGTAGATAAAGACTCCATACTGGACCCAAACTACTTTCATTTCGAGCACACCGATGGCGCTAATTTTTGGATGGTGGATTATATGAAGCGTATAAATATTTATACATCAAAGAGTAAGAATTTTAAATTAGGTTATGTGATCAAACCGGGTTTTGGAATTGTAATTCCGCGTACCGATGTCACAATTTTCGGAAAGGAACTAAACAACAACTGGAAGATCGCAGGAATTTGTGCAGGCATGGAAATGGCTATGCGTTGCGAATTATACAAGCATTTTGTTTTAGAGTTTTCAGGAAAAGCAGGCTGGGCTAATTATATGAATGCGTTTGTATTGGGAAGAGGATTAGGAAAAGCTAGCCACAAGTTTGGATTTGTAGAAGGGATATTTGTGTTTGGTTATCAGTTCTAAATCTCAAAGCGCTAAATGTTTTGCGCTAATTTCTTGTCCAAAGAATTTTCCGGCTTGCAAATTAAAATTTTCGGGAGTTTCGGTCGTATAAAATTCAAGTTTGCCGTTTTTAGTACACTTGCTTTCTATTTCAGGATGACGCTTTAAATAATCCATCAAACCTTTAGCAACAATATCTCCTTGCGAAACTAATTGGATTTGTTGAGGTATGAATTGACGTAATTTATTTTCCAACAAAGGATAATGTGTGCACCCTAAAATGATGGTGTCAATTTTATCCGACTGTTTTAAAAGTGCTTTTACATTTTTTTCGATAAAATAATTTGAGCCTTCATTATTGAATTCATTATTCTCAATTAAAGGCACCCACATAGGGCAAGCCTCTTGAAATACTTTTACCTCAGGATGAAATTTATGAATTTCAATGGGGTAGGAATTTGAAACTACAGTACCGGTTGTTCCTAATACACCAATATGTTTTGTTTTTGTAAGTGATCCGGCCAATTCAGTTGTTGGACGAATTACCCCAAGCACTCTTCTGTTTGGATCAATTGTGGGAAGATCTTTTTGCTGAATATTTCTTAAGGCTTTTGCTGAAGCTGTATTACACGCAAGAATAACTAAATGACAGCCTTTTTCAAATAATTGATTTACGCATTCTAATGTGTATTGGTAAACAGTTTCAAAACTGCGAGTACCATAAGGCGCACGAGCATTATCTCCTAAATACAAATAATCATATTGAGGGAGTTGTTTACTGATTTCTTTTAAAATAGTTAGTCCGCCATATCCGCTATCAAATATACCTATAGGTCCAGGCTCAGTATCTAATTCTTTTTTTAAAACCATAGATCAAGGCATACAGTAAATTCTAGGCGACGATTAGTTAAAAAACTTCCTTGTTTAAATATAAGCTCATCGGTTTGCAACACCCTTCCCTCTGCACTTAAAGCAACATTTTTAAACGGCTTGTATTCCATTCCTGCCGTTGTGCCAAAAACATTTTTTCCTGTTGATAAAGTTCCCGTTAAAACATTATCAGGGTCCGAGAAATATTCTTGTCGCGCATATGCACCAAATTTTTTATGAAACTGGTATTTTCCAACAATTAGTCCGCTCATTACTGTTGCGCTGGCCGTTACATCATTTGTTTTTGAATGTTCTTGCCATCCGTAATTAAATTCGGCACCAAGGTAAACTTTATGCGTTTTATACGAGGCATAAATATTGTTATAATATCGCTGTTTTTTTATCAAAGCTCCCGTTGGTGTTTCGTCGCCGCTGATAAAGTTATAGGTTATTGAAACATTTTCATTTGGATCAACGATCATTGAAAATCCAACCAACGTGTTCTTATTGGTTTCAACATATGAATTAAAACTGTTGAATGAGTTTAATTGAATTGCCACTTTATCACTCAATTCATACGTTAATTTAGCCCCAGCTAAATAATAAGGCTCAAAGTTATTGGCTAAGCTCATGCTCGACGTGATGTTCTCACGCGGCTGTGTACTTTCAATCCCAATGTGTGATCTAAAAAAACCGGCATCGATCCATAATTTTTTGTGAAGTCTAAAGCCCGCATTGGCTTCTTGGATCATATTAAATTCTGTTGGCCAAACGGCTTTAGCAATATCACCAAAATGTATCCCCAAACCACTGCGAATGTTTTTGCCGTTATACTGCATTGAAATTAGTGCCATGTTCAAACCAAATTCTTTTGATCGCGGCGCCATAGTTGCAAATTTTACAAATCCATTATTGTCAACGGCCTCATCATCGTAAGAAGCATAATATGTACTCACATAACCCGAAATAATCAAAGTTGCATTTGAGCTTGTGTCTGATCTATCAATAATTCGTTTCCCCTTAAATACCATATTGCTATCGGCATTGATCAATACATTTATCTTTTTTTCTTTATAAGTGCTATCGGTTTGAGAAAAGTAGAAGTTGAACATCAAAGTAAAACAAAGAATATGTAATAGGCGCTTCAAGATGTGAGTACAAATATACATTAATTAGCAATTCATTATCTTTGTGTAATGTTCAATAAGGAATTAGACCCCGAAGATTTTTACCTAAGCCCCGAAGGGTATATTATTTTTACCGAAAAATACCACCTGAAGCGTGGATATTGCTGTAAAAGCGGGTGTAAACATTGTCCTTATGGCTATAATAAAAAAACAGGCAACTTCGACAAACCAAAGGAAAAGGACAGTTAAGTGCATAAAGGCATATAAATTTTATGGATTTATATGCAATTTAGCCCAACATTTCATGTAAATTTACTCTCATTATTTCTATATGGGAACCGAACAAGCATTTACGAAAGAACAATTTCAGGAACGTATTTTAAAAGGCATCTCGGACACATTGCCTGAGCTTAAACCCTACGAGACCACTATTAATCATGCGCCAAAACGTAAGGCTATTTTAAATGCTGAAGAAAAAAAACTGGCCATAAAAAACGCACTCCGTTATTTTGATCCAAAACATCATGCTGTTTTAGCAAAAGAGTTTTTAAGCGAACTGGAAACATATGGGAGAATTTACATGTATCGTTTTCGTCCCGATTATAAGATCTACGCGCGCCCAATAAATGAATATCCTCATCAAAGTAAACAAGCTGCTGCCATTATGCACATGCTTAGTAATAATTTAGATTACGCAGTTGCACAACATCCTCACGAATTGATTACCTATGGAGGTAACGGAGCTGTGTTTCAAAATTGGGCGCAGTATTTACTGACGATGCAATATTTGGCCATTATGACCGATGAGCAAACATTGGTTTTATATAGTGGCCACCCCATGGGATTATTTCCTTCGCACAAAGATGCGCCGCGTGTTGTTGTTACAAATGGAATGATGATCCCAAATTACAGTAAACCTGATGATTGGGAAAAATTTAATGCTTTAGGTGTAACTCAATACGGACAAATGACCGCAGGTAGTTTTATGTATATTGGTCCGCAAGGAATTGTACACGGAACAACCATTACAGTAATGAATGCCGCGCGCAAAAAATTTCCAACAGAGGAAGAGAGAAAGGGAAAATTATTTGTAACCTGCGGACTTGGAGGAATGAGTGGCGCACAACCAAAAGCGGCAAAAATTGCAGGCTTGGTTTCCATCACTGCCGAGATAAATCCTAAAGCTGTAAAAACGCGTCACACACAAGGCTGGGTGGATGAAGTTCATAATGATCTTGATAAATTAATTGCAGCTGTAAAGAATTCGCAAGAAAAAAAAGAAGCAAGATCATATGCGTACGAAGGAAATGTGGTTGATCTTTGGGAAAAATTATCTAAGGAGAATGTTAAAGTAGATATTGGAACAGATCAAACATCTTTGCATAACCCTTGGGCAGGCGGATATTATCCTGCAGGATTTACCTTGGAGCAAAGCAATAAAATGATGGCCGATGAGCCTAAGAAATTTAAAGAGGAAGTTCAAAAAACACTAGTTCGCCATATTAACGCCGTAAATTCTCACACATCAAAAGGCATGTACTTTTTTGATTATGGAAACGCGTTCTTGTTGGAGGTTTCGCGCGCAGGCGGTGATGTTTTTAAAGCAGGTAGCAAGGAAGATTTTAAATACAATTCTTACGTTCAAGATATTTTAGGACCCATGTGTTTTGATTATGGTTTTGGTCCGTTTAGATGGGTATGTACTTCTGCTAAGCCTGAAGATTTATCAATCACCGATAAATTAGCTGAAGACGTTTTATCAGAAATGTATAAAACTGCACCTGAAGAAATTAAGCAACAATTGCACGATAATATTGTTTGGATAAAAGATGCGCAACAAAATAATTTAGTAGTTGGTTCGCAAGCACGTATTTTATATGCCGATAGCGAAGCGCGTGTAAAAATTGCTAGCGCTATTAATAAAGCCATTAAAGAAGGAAAAATTTCGGCACCTGTAGTTTTAGGGAGAGACCATCATGATGTGAGTGGAACAGATTCGCCGTATCGCGAAACATCCAACATTTACGATGGCAGTAAATTTACGGCTGACATGGCGGTACAAAATTTTGTGGGCGATGCGTTTCGCGGCGCTACTTGGATAAGCTTACACAATGGCGGCGGTGTTGGTTGGGGCGAAGTAATTAATGGCGGATTTGGATTAGTGTTGGACGGAAGCGATGATGCCGAAAGACGTTTACAACAAATGTTGTTTTGGGATGTAAATAATGGCATTGCTCGCCGAAGCTGGGCACGCAATAAAGAAGCACAGTTTGCCATTAAACGCGAAATGGATCGCACACCAAACTTAAAAGTAACTTGGGCAAATGAAGTGAGTGAGGATGTGTTGAAAAACTTATTCTGATTAGCGCTTATCACCTTTATCTTTAAAAAGTGAAATATTATACTTTTCAGAATTACCGCTCAGTTTTAAATTTACATATCGAATTTTTTTTGAGTCATCTTTGTAAATGATCTCATCTTCTTTCTCCGGATCTATTTCTTCTTCTTTACTAGAACCAAATAATTTTTGCTTGGCAACACCTGTTACAAGTTTCATGGGAACTTTTATATAGTATTCCATATTAAAATTCATGTCTTGCTTACCCGAAACTTCTATGAATCCAAGGGATGAATTTATGGTCATCATAGGAAAAGACATCACTCCTTTATTCATGTCAATATGGTTCTTTAACGTATCAAATAAAACTTTTGCAACGTTCTTGTCTTTAAAATAGTCGGCCATGGCAGTAAGTGGGGCGTATTTCTCGAGCTTACCGCTTGTAACTTCAATATCCATGTGAAGTTCAGAATCATCAATAATAGGAACCATGTCTCTATGCATATGAAGCTTTCCGGTTATTTTTCCGGAAAGTTTTCCATGGACGTTCTCAGACACCATATGAACTTGGCCAAAATTCTCGAATTTTAAAAATAGTTTATCAAGATCAACGTTCTCCATTTTAATGTTAGGACTGAAATATATTTTGTTTTTATCCGAACCATTAAAGTAACCTCCCATATTAAATTTCCCATCTGCCGCCAATAAAGAAAGCGTATCAATATATAAATAGTGATTTTCGGTGGTATGCATTTTACCTTTTATATTGTTTATTAAATATTTGTGGTAATTAAGATGGGCGATGTTCAGATCAAAGGTCATATCAGTAAAAGGTAATTCGTAAATATTAAATCCTTTTTCGTGATCGGCCGGTGCAGTAGTTGCGGTTTTTGTGGAAGGGTTGAAGGCAAATAATTCGTCAAAGTCAAGATGATTCGCCTTTATTCCAAAATGATTGTCTCTCTTTTTAATAGTTTTATCTTTTCCTAAATAATAGTTCAGATCAATTTTAAACGAGCTCTTTCCAAGTTTTCCGGTAAACTCTTCTACCTTTAAATGTTCATCTTCAAAATGTATTCTCCCCTTGAATTTTTCAAATTGATATTTATGCATTTTCATTTGAGAAGTAAATTGATCTATGTAAAGGTCGGTTGATTTAAGAACAGAATTATAGTGCATATCTACATGCCCGTGTAATTTAAATCCGCTAAATTCTTCATGCCTATAGTCTTCAGGAACATAGTTCTCACCTTTATAAGAAAACACGTCTTCTAACTGTAAAAGTTTTGATGTAAGATCAAACTCTATTTTGGTATCACCTTTTGGAATTCCCATGAACCATAGATCGTAATGATTCAGCTTACCATTGAAATGAAAATCGCTTTTATCAATCATTCCGGTAAAATCAATGATCCTAAAATCAGATGAATCAACAAACAGGTCAGCATGAAAATCATGAAGCGTGTGCGGATAGTGTTTCATCTTGGCGTACAGATCGTCTATAAAAAATTCTCCTACTGGTAAGTTTGGCGATTCGGTAAAAGCTTTGGCTGAACTTTTAAACGTAAATTTCATGTTTAGCTTTTCTATTTGTTCGTCAAATGGTTTACTTTTTTCTTTATTGCCTGATGTTAATTCTTCAAGGTCCAAAAAATTTGATTTGATAGTTAAAGCAGCGATGATCTGATCTTTTGTGTGATGAAGGATAGCCGGCAAGTCGTTTATACTTCCGGTGATGGACACATCCGAGCGCCCTATTTTTAACTCAAATTGCTTTATTTTTGCTTCATGTCCCTCAAGCGTTGCGTTTATATTCACCTTATCAATTGGCAAATGAAAATCTTTTGATTTAAAACTAAGATTTGTAACCTTTAATTCAGTAAAATATGATTCATTAAGTTTTTCTATCGCTTTTTCGGGATGATTTAGATCAATGATATCCTTAAAATTCATAGTAAGCTTTACCTTACCTTTCAAATTTTCCAAACCTTTTACATTAAGGAACTTTGACAAAAACTCAAGGTCAAAATCGGATATTATTTTTGTGTCAATTTCAGGAACAGAAAAATTCTTAACAATAAGGTGACCACTAAAAACGCCTGCTTCGGGCCTAGATGAAAAATCGGTAAGAGAAAATTTCATGGTTTCAGGCTTTCCCGATTCGCCAGTAGTAAAGTCTGCTTTAAAATTCAACTGATCAAGTTTTTTGTTGGATTCGGTATTATGGAGGTAAGCATTTTCGCACCTAAACTTAACATCAACCCTAGGAGAACGACCATTTTCTATGCTCCCCTTTAGGCGAGCATCAAAATATATTTTTCCACTGTTATCGTATTTTTTAAGCACTGGCACTAGTTCTTCAGGAGCAAGTGCCATAAAAATGTCAAAGTTTGGTTTGTGCCCACTTATAACAAGGTTTAGGTTTGAATGATCGTTAAAATCTATACTTCCCCCAAAATCGAAAAGCGCATGTTCTATATCAAAATCAGATGGTTCGATAACTAGTTTATTTAGTTTTTTATCGAAGTCAAGTGCCGTTTTAAATAGCACATGTTTGTGTTTAAAAAAGGTGGTATCAGAGCCTTTTATTACATTAACTACAAATTTTGAATCAAGAGAAACACCGAGGTGGTTGGGCGCGGTTTTAAATTTCGACCTGGCTTTATTAATAAAAAGTTCAATCGTAATTAGATTTGCCAGGTTGGTTTTTGTTATATCAATATTATCTAATTGAATGGACTTTAAATTAAGATGAAACTCTTCTTCTGCATCTTCAACTGGTTTTTCAGAAGAAAAAGCATGAACTATGTTGAACTCTCCATTTTTATCTTGAACAATATTTATTTTCCCATTACTTATTTTGATGAGCTTTATATCCATTTTACCCGACAGAAGAGTAAAAATATCAAAGCCTAGGTAAAGGTCATTTACATCAAGAATTGGTTTTCCCTTTTTTGTTTTATCCTCGTAAAGCTTTAAGTGATCAAGATCAATGGAAATATATGGAAAGTTAATAAAAGGCGAAATGTGACTATCTTGTATTTCTATCTCACCTTTGAAGTCGGTGTTTATTTTCGCCAAAAGTTCCTTAACAATGGCGTCTTGTTTGGAGTATAGTATCCCAATAAGAATAGAAAGGAGGATAGTAGGAACAACTATAAGCCAAATTAAAAATCTTTTCCAGAATTTTTTTCGCAAATAAAACGCTTTCACGTCGAAAGTTACAAAATTTTGAAATGCAAACTAACTATATTAAATAAAATAAAGCTGTCTTCTGTGCTTTTTTAATGATAGCGGTAAATGTGATGAAACATGTTAAAAAGGGCGGTTTAGTGGTTTACACTTAATTTTTTCACCGTTACCTTGTCTGCTTCAGTTATTTTAATAAAATAAGTTCCGTTCTCAAGTTCCGAGATCCATAAACTTTCTTGAATGCTATTTTTATATGTTTTCTCAAAAACAACTGCGCCAAGAATGTTGGTGAGTTGCAGAAGCGCTTCGCTTTTATTTTCGTAATTGATATTTACTTTATTTGATGCAGGATTAGGATAAACACTAAAGTTGTCTTTCAATGTATATTTATCTAAACCAACCGTACTGGTTGGTAAATTAACACCAACGGTAGTGGAGTATGCTGCGCTGGCATCTAAAATAAAAACACCGGTTTGCATATCGTTCGCAATAATTAATCCACTCGGAAGCCATGGATAAGCACCCCAGTTTCCACGATAAGGCCCTCCTAGATAATTTCCGGATGGTGCTCCTCCCCACGGATATGTATCAAAAAAACCCGCAACAAAAGGACTTGCCGGATTAGCTATGTTATATACCATTAGACCATCCTGATAGCAAGACACAACTGCTATACTATTGCTTGTGAGATATGGATTGTGTGGCGTTGAGGTTGTGTAAGGAATAAACGAACTTACAGGTGTGATATTAGAGAAATTTTGAACGTCAACAATTCTTATTGGTAAGCCGGAAGGAACTTCGTCGCAAAACACCAAATGTTTTCCGTTTGGAGTGAGATAACTGCTGTGATTATAATTACTTCCGGATGCATAATTAATGTACGATCCAAGTTGAGTGAAAGTATTGGTTGCTGTTAATTGAAATAAATACATTCCCTGATTTCCGCAATTTGCGAAGATAGTGTCATTTCTTACGTACATATCGTGTACATGCTGTATGAACGAATAGTCGTCCTGTAACTTTCTCAATAGAACCGGTGCAGTTGGCGTTGCTAAACTATAAACAGCCATAGACGCCCAAGAGTTATTGGAATAGGTAACAGATCCACAATATAATTTATCATTATCGATCCAAAGTGTATGCGATCTATTAAAATAGGAGTTACCATCATGGATAACATGAACACTGTCGGGTAAATATTGCATATCAATGATCTGAAATCTGTTGATGCCAAAATCATCACTTGCAACATAGCAAATGTTTTGATAGGTTTTTATTTCTCTCCAAATACACGCCGTTTTACCGGGCACATAATCACTAACCGTAGGTGTGGCCGGACTGCTTATATCAATAAAATAAGTTCCACTACTTCCTCCTGAAATAGCATACTCTTTGTTTTTTGAAGATTGATACCAACCCCAGCAACCTGAGTATCGTTGGTCGCCCTGAGCTAAGCCCGTAGTTGCAGTATTTGGGCTTATATGACCAACCAAATTAATATTTTGACTTGGATAAACCTGTGCATTTATTTGGGAGCTAAAAATAAGTAGTAGTAAGTATAGAATATGTTTCATAGGCTTTTTTCTAGTTTCAATTTATGAATTTGATCTATAACAAATGTATATGAAGATAATTATAAAACAACTACCAGATGTAAAATAGGATTGGCCAGTTGTGATGAATTGAGGCTAAAGCTTTAAAACCTTGAATACAACCGTATTATTGACTTCTTTTCCCTCAGCATGAATATTAACACTAACACAATAGCTGCAGCCTAACAGCACTTTTAAATTATTGGCCGCTTTCTTTTTATCCTCATTAGTTAAAACATTTGACGAACGAATATCTATTATTTCGATCTTGATCTTCAACTGATTTCCTATTAAGTAATTTTTGTACATATGTAAAGCATTGTTTGATGCCTTTTCGTTAACGCTCATATCAGAATTAAAATAGATGTTTTCCATTTCATATAGTGAATCGATTTTTAGTTTCTCTAAATGCACAATGATTTTTTTCTTGTAAACAGGCCGTTTAACTTTAAACAAAAAAGGTAGATAGCCC
>Ga0068876_10000914_pt1 | contig 23415 bp, 17 predicted proteins | sample NOAtaG_6_FD_66442 | JGI IMG/M metagenome (GOLD analysis project Ga0068876, IMG submission 66442) | Freshwater lake microbial communities from Lake Erie, under a cyanobacterial bloom - NOAA_Erie_Diel5S_2200h metaG | ecosystem: Environmental > Aquatic > Freshwater > Lake | place: USA: Ohio, Lake...
AGGCTTCAGCAGCACCGGTCTTGACGGAGCAGCGTCACCGTGAAACGGGGCGACGTTGAACATCACCGCATAGAGGCCGTCGGGAACGTCATCGGGAACGAAGATCAACTCCGTTATGGTGCAGTCGGCGCGTGGATCTTCGGGCCATTGCCAGAAGCGGTGATGGGCAACAAGAGCCCCTTGATCTTCTTCACGGTCGACCGATGGAAGATCGACCATAAGATGACGGATGCCGCGCTCGACGATGAGGTTCATCGCTTCGATATGGATGTAGGGCGGATTATGTGCAGACCAGCGGCGTGTTCGTTTTGAGCTATCGTTCGGCAGTGTGCGAATGACCAGCGTCGTGGAGCCCGATGATGCAGTCCATGCCGCGGCCAGGTGTTCTCGTGTGACCACGTAATCACGATCGACAAGCGCAAGAGGAACACTCACAAGTGTTGCTACGTCCACCAGTTCGCGCATGCACACATCCACGGTATAACTGCGGCCTGCGATGTGGCCCACACACTCAGTGTGGGTGCCGTTACCATGTGGAGCAAGTGTGACAACGTCGCAACGAACCGGACCGCCCTCTTCGATGCTTCCAACGAACGAGCCGATGCGGAATGGTTCGAAAGAGGCCGCCGGCAGAGAGAATGCATTGGTTGCCTCGTCCGGAGTGATCGGCAACCAGATGTCGTGACCGTGCTCCAGATCGAAATGATGACCGTTGAGGACGAGCTCGGAACGTGTGTTATGCATAGGCATCGCAGCAATTTACGCGAGGGCTTGTCACGATTTGCAGGCCCCCTGCCTCATAGACCGTAAAGCCCAGATATTGCGTAGTTTACTTGAACTTCGACAATCACTTGGGCATAATTCTCAACCCTCGTGTTTACGGAAGAGGTACTCCTATGTCTCGTACTCTCAACAAAGTGATGCTCATCGGGAACGTCGGCAAGGATCCCGAGGTCAACTTCACACCAAGCGGCGTTAAGGTCGCCCAGTTCCGCATGGCCACCTCCGAAACCTGGAAGGACAAAGACGGAGCCGTCCAGGAGCATACAGACTGGCATACGGTGATTGCATGGAGGGGGCTGGCCGACGTTGTGGAGCGCCTTGTTCGAAGGGGCACCCGACTCTACGTCGAGGGCAAGATTCAGTCACGCACGTATGACGATCGTGACGGAAACAAGCGCTACGTCACGGAGATCGTTGCCGAGAATCTTTTACTGCTCGATGCCAAGCGTCCGGACCAACCTGCAGGACATGCAGAGACTGAATCGGCCAATGGTACGTCATCGCCGGCCGGCGATGAAATCCCCTTCTAATACAACGGAGAATTCGGTTTGGACGTGTCGCGTAGCACGGAGATTCGTGTCGGGATTGTAAGCATTCTGTCGATCGCACTGCTGATCGGCGGGATCATGCTCGGTAAGGGAGTCAGCTTTGATCCAAGCAGAAAACAGATCACCATCCGTGCGGAGTCTTCCGGCGGCGTCGAAAGTGGAAGCCCCATCGTCGTCAATGGCGTCAAACGGGGTCAGGTAACCAACGTTGTCAACCAGGACGGTACGGTGCTTATCTCGGCAGAGATGGATGACCTATCCGACCTGCATGCCGACGCAACGGCGCGCGTGATGATCCTGGAGATCACCGGCGGCAAGAAGATCGAGATCATCCCTGGCACGTCTGCGCAGGCCTTCGATGCATCCAAGGAGATACCGGGAACGATATCGGCGGATCTTAGCCAGTTGATCGCAACGCTTGGCGATGTCAGCGGCAATGCCGTGAGCATCGTCAAGCGTCTCGACACGCTCAGCGGAAGCCTGACGGATCTGACACGTGACGGACAGCTGGTAAACGATGTCCGGACGATCACCTCGGAAGGTGCAGTATTCGTGAAGGACATGCGCTCGTGGTTCGCCGCCAACAAGGATCCGCTGAGTCAGTCGATCCGCGATCTGCGGTCGATCGCCTCACAGCTTCGCACGAGCATCGATAAGAACGAACCAAAGGTCTCACGCCTTGTGGACCGTTTGGATGCGACACTTACTTCGATCGACGGCACGATCGGTAGGGCCGACCGGGCACTGACCAATGCTGATTCACTCATCCGCCGTATCGACTCGGTGATGATCGAGGTCAGGTCGAACAAGGGGCTCCTCAATGCCATGATCTACGACGAGAAGTTCGCCGATCGTTTCGACAGTACACTCTACTGGATCCGCGCCATTCTTCAGGACGCTCGCAATAAAGGCGTCAACGTCAACGTCGGCCTCGGACATGAGTGAGAATGTCGGAACGTTTCCGCGTCGCGTGCGCCACCTCAGCCCCCTACTGCTTGTCGGCATCCTGCTGCTAGCCGGGTGCAAGGGTCCGAAGTACCTCAACCAGGATTTTGACCTGCGCGACGACGGTGAACGTGTCGCGGAACTGCGGTTCACGGCCACACGCCACATTGACTCGATCGCCGACGTCAGGACCATCAAGGCCGACGTATGGAAGCTGGAGCATTATGCGTATCCCGACTCGATCCGCATGTTCGTGCGCGTGATCGATACGACGGGCTTTGTGGTAACGCATATGGCCGCCCCCTACAAAAAGCCCGGTGCTCCCGACTACTTTCCGTCACTCGTCGAGCATCTCGGCTCGCGACGTCGCGTCAAGGACTCCGTCGTGCGCCAGTACACTGTGCGCGAGATCGGTGCGCTCGACTCGATCCCGGCCAACATTGCGCTGGCTATCGACTGTTCGGGCTCGATGAAGGGGGCGAAACCCACGCTTGACCTCGGAACGGAATTGTTCGTGGGCATGAAGCGTGGCTTCGATAAGATCTCACTCACGGCGTATCATAAAGTGATCGACCAGGTGTTTGCGCTGACGGATGATTCGGCAGCGATGATGCGCGAATTCCGCGAGTACGTCAAGCGTCCGATAGGGCTGTTCACCTCCACCTATGACGGCATTATGACGTCGCTCAGGACGCTCGACAACGTTCCTTTGGATCAGCCGAAGGTCTGCGTGGTTTTTGCCGACGGCGACGAGAACACGTCAAACACGAAGGTCACGGAGATCTTCGAATACGCCACAAAGCATAACATATCGATCTACTGTGTCGGGTTTGGTTTTGCCAAGGATGAGCCCCTTCAGGACCTGTCACTCTACACCGGTGGCAAGTACTACCGCGCCTATACCAAGCGTGATCTCCTGGCGATCTTTCAGGACATCTGGAACAGTCTTCGCAACTACTATCTCGTGACATACCGTCCACCGCGGTTTGAAGGCCTTCACACGGCAGACCTGACGGTGCAGTTACCGGGACGTGACACGCTGATCGCCCGCGGCGTGTACGACAAGACGCCGCTCAATCCGATGATCGACTCGTCGGAGTTCTCCAAACGCATCCTGTTTGCCTTCGACGAGAGCATCATCGAGCAGGCTTCGTATCCGATCCTCGATGAGCTGGCCGATGCACTCCAGCGCTTCGACAACGTCGTGCTCGAGATCCAGGGTCACGCCTCTCGCAATGGCTCCGACGATAACCGCACGGAATACAATCAAAAGCTCTCAGAACGCAGGGCTGAATCGGTGAAGGAAGCACTCGTCGTGCGCGGCATTGATTCTTCGCGACTGCGCACACGGGGCTTCGGCTTCCTCATGCCCGTGGTCCCGAACGACACGCCTGAGAACCAGGCTCTGAACCGTCGGACGGTGTTTAAGATCCTGCGTAAATGACGGCAATGGCGCGCGCTACGTTCTGTCCGTCCAGAGCAGCACTCACGATGCCCCCCGCATAACCGGCTCCTTCGCCGCATGGGTAGAGCCTTTGCACCGCCGGATGCTGATAGGTCGACCTGTCGCGCGGTATGCGGACAGGAGAGGACGTGCGCGATTCGACGCCCACCATCACGGCCTCATTTGTCAGGTAGCCCTTCATCGTGCGCGCAAACTCCATGATGCCGGTGCGAAGACGCTGGTCGACCGAAGGGGGCAGGATGCTTGCCATGTCGGCCGTGACGTGACCAGGGATGTACGACGTGCGTGGAAGGGTCGACGAAACACGATGATCCAGGTAATCGACCAGACGCTGAGCCGGAGCGCGCTGGCTGGCATCGTCATTGGCGGCAAAGGCTGCCCTCTCGGCGTGGGCCTGAAACTCCAGAGCACCAAAGACGCCGTCATATCCGCCACGCTTCCAGTCTTCGGGTTCTACGGCCACCACCGTTCCGGAGTTGGCAAACGGTGAATCACGTCGGGACATGGACATGCCGTTGACGACGATCTCGCCGGGCGATGTGGCAGCCGGTACGATGAGTCCACCGGGACACATGCAGAACGAGAACACGCCGCGTCCATCGGCCTGGCACACCACCGAATACGACGATGCCGGCAGATATGGATCACGCGGTGTCTGGTGATAGCGGATCTCGTCGATCAGCGCCTGCGGGTGCTCGATTCGAACGCCCAGCGCAAATGGCTTGGCCTCCATGTGCACGCTTCGGCGCGCGCACATCGCAAACACGTCGCGCGCGCTGTGTCCGGTGGCAAGCACTACGGCATCGCCCATGTACTGCGCACCGTCGGACGTGACCACGCCTCGTATCACGCGATCCGGGCCCACGTCACTGATCATCAGATCGGTCACGTGCGCGCCAAAATGCACCTGACCGCCATGCTGCTCAATGGTCATCCGGATATTCTGCACCACCTGCCAGAGCTTGTTCGAACCGATATGCGGGTGGGCATCGACGAGGATCTCACGCGTAGCCCCGTGCTCAACAAGCAGCTGCAGGACGGTTTCAATGCTGCCCCGTTTGTGCGAGCGCGTGTAGAGTTTTCCATCGGAGTACGTCCCGGCGCCCCCTTCACCAAAGCAGTAGTTCGAATGGGGGTTCACGACGCCGTCCTGCTGAATCGCCCTGAGGTCGCGACGTCGAGCCCGCACGTCCTTTCCCCGGTCCAGCACCACCGGCGTAATGCCGTGCATGAGAAGCTCGAGTGCGGCAAAGTAGCCGGCCGGACCTGCTCCGATGATGATGACGCGTTTGCCGGGGTCGGCCTCAAGCAGCCGGTCGCTGATGCGGCGCTCGGCAGGGGGCTCCTGCCCGACAAATACTTCGGCAACGATGCGCACCAGCGGACTGCGAGAGCGGGCATCGATCGAGCGGCGGATCACCCGCACCGTAGCGTCAGCACCCTCCGGCATGGCGGCATGCATCATCGCCGCGTGGCGCACGGCGGCCGGATCGGCGGCCTGCGTGGGGGTCAAAACCATGTCAATTCGCTGCATCACGGGCCAAAGTTACGGCCGTATCTTGGAGCAATGGACCTCTACGAGCGCATCTACGATATCGTTCGGTCGATTCCTGCCGGCTCGGTCACCACCTATGGACACATCGCTGCGGCCGTCGGCACGCGCGGCGGTGCGCGTCTTGTGGGGTGGGCCCTAAACGCCGTGGCCCTGTCGGACCGGCTGGATATCCCCTGTCACCGGGTCGTGAACCGCCTAGGCGAGCTCTCCGGGCGGATGCACTTCGAAACACCGTTTGTGATGCGCGAGAGGCTTGAGGCCGAAAACGTCACATTCGTCGGCGAGATGGTCGACATGTCACGTCACCTTTGGGTACCACCGATGCCCGACTGACCGTATCTTTGCGGTCCTTTCCACAATCCCCACGAACACCCGCATGCGCATCGCAGCAGCCGTTTGCCTTTCTTTGTGTCTTGTTGTCGGACTCGCCCTTACGGGTTGTGATTCCGACGGTGTGAAATTGACAACAGCAAAGGACTCCACCAGTTACGCCATGGGCGCACAGGTCGGCAAGTCCATCAATGAGGCCAAATTCGATGTCGACCCGGAGATCATCGCAAAGGCCGTGGTTGAAGCGATGAACGGCTCGTCGGCCATGCCCGATTCGGTGATCGCTCAACTGATGTTCAAGCTTCAGGATCAGCGTCGCGGTCAGCAGATGGTCGAAGATCAGGCAAAAGCCAAGGGCGCGATCAAGGCCGGGAAGGACTTCCTTGAGGCCAATAAGACCAAGCCCGGCGTGATCACCACGGCAAGCGGACTTCAATACAAGGTCGTCAAGGCCGGCACGGGTGCAAAGCCACAGGCCACATCAACGGTCCGCATCCATTACGTGGGCACGCTGATCGACGGAACGGAATTCGACAACAGCATCAAGCGCGGTCAGCCCGCCGAATTCCCTGTCAACGGGGTTATCCCGGGATTTGCCGAAGCCCTTTCGCTGATGAGCGTTGGCGCAAAGCATACGGTCTATATCCCGCACGAACTGGCCTACGGCGTTCAGCAGGCCGGATCAATTCCACCAGGGTCGGTTTTGGTGTTCGAGATCGAGATGCTGGGCATCAAGTGATCGCCCCTTCATCAACAGCAGAAATTCCACATAAGCTTCCCCCACATTTTCCCACTCATCGTATGAACACACGCATCTTTCTGACGATCGCCATCGCTGCGTTGATGGCAGGTACCGTCGGCACGACGGCACAGAAGAATGGCAAGAAGGCCCAGACAACAACCAATGAGATCACCCTTACGTACGCGGATCCCAAGACCATGAACTCAGCATTCGATTCGACAAGCTACGCCATCGGCCTGCAGATGGGTAAGTCCCTCTCCGAGCAGGGGATCAACTTCAACGTTGAAGACCTCATGGCCGGCATACGCGACTTCAAGGCAGGCACTCCGAAGTTCACGCAGGAGCAGATCCAGCAGGTGCTCATGGCTCTTCAGGAGCAGAACATGAAGCGCATGCAGGAAGAGCAAAGCAAGCGCGGCATCGAAAACGGCAAGAAGGGCGAGGCATTCCTTGAGGAAAACAAGAAGGACCCAGCAGTTAAGGTAACGGCCTCAGGTCTGCAGTACAAGGTCATCACCGAAGGCAAGGGCAACAAGCCAACCAAGGCCAACACGGTAAAGGTCCATTACACCGGCAAGCTCATCGACGGAACAGTTTTCGACAGCTCCGTCGAGCGTGGTGAGCCGATAGAGTTCCCACTGGCCAACGTCATTGCCGGTTGGACCGAAGGCGTTCAGCTGATGCCCGTCGGCTCCAAGTACATCCTCTACATCCCATCGAGCCTGGGCTACGGACCAAATGGTGCCGGCCAGACGATCGGACCAAATGAAACACTGATCTTCGAAGTCGAACTGCTCGATATCACGAAGTAAGTCCTCACAACGACCATCCTCAAAGCGTCGATGCGCCCCACGCGTATCGACGCTTTTTTTCAGGTTACAGGTTTCAGGTTTCGGGTTTCAGGTTTCAGGTTACGGGTTGCAGGTTATCCGTAATTTTCAACCCATTGCAGCATCCGAGTTGCGGCATTGGTGCTTGTTCGATGTCGTCTTCACCTGTAAACCGAAACCCGTAACCCGAAACCTGAAACCCGTAACCCGAAACCCGAAACCTGTAACCTATCGTGCATTCCCTCCCCATCTACGGCCTCGTTGGCCTGCCCCTTGCCGCCGTTATCCTTGTTGCCTATCAGGCATTCACGGGCGACATTTCCACGTTCAACGTTGTGATGTGCATTGTTGGTGTCGTGCTGACCGAGTTCGGCATCACCTTCGCCTATCACCGCATGGTGGTGCACAAGGCCTTTGAGGCCCACCCGGTCATCAAGGCCATCACACTGGCCTTGGGATCCATGGCCTTCCAGGGTCCGGTACTGCACTGGGCAAGTGTGCACACCAAACACCACGCCCACAGCGATCAGGAAGGCGACCCGCATTCTCCCACGATCGGTGGGTTCATACACGCACACTTCGAGTGGCTGCTGGAGATGAACAGCGCCAGTCTCGATGAAGTCATCGACAAGTGGGGCGGACGCTACAAGAAGGACCCGATGCTGGTGTGGTTCACCTCGACGTTTCTCTTCTGGGCAGTGCTAAGTCTCATCATTCCAGCAGTCCTCGGATACATGGCAGGGGGCTGGCATGGCGCATGGACAGGCTTCCTCTGGGGCGGTCTGGTGCGCATCTTCATCTCATCGCACGTCACATGGAGCGTCAACTCCGTGTGCCACTACTTCGGTGCACGCACATACACCACAACGGACAAGAGTCGCAACAACCCGGTGGTCGGCCTGCTTGCCCTGGGCGAAGGCTGGCACAATAACCACCACGCCTTTCCGGCATCGGCCTTCCATGGTCTTGCCTGGTGGCAGCTTGACGTTACGGGGCTTTCCATTGCCCTTTTTGAAAAGCTGGGTCTCGTGACAAAGGTCACACGCATTCCCGAGTCGCTCATGACCAAGCGTCGCATCGACAGTCAGTCAACGGCCCTGAACGTGCAGGAACTTGCACTCACCGAAGAACCGGTGCTCGAAGACGCGTGACGCTTTTCTCTGCCTCGCAACTTTCCAAGTCGTACTTCGAAAAGATACTTTTCGAAAACGTCTCCTTTGGCATGCAGGAAGGCGAACGCGTGGGCATCATCGGTCGCAACGGCGCCGGCAAGACATCGCTGCTGCGGATCATTGCCGGCATTGACGAGCCGGATGCGGGCGAGATCGCCTTCAACCGCGAAGCACGCTTTGAGTATCTGTCGCAGTTGCCGCACTTCGATGTGGACGACCTTGCGCTGACCACCGTGATGAATGCCTACGACGCCAAGCACGGCCACCTCGAAGACTGGGAGCTCGAAACCAAGGCACGTCAGACACTCGGCAGGCTCGGCATCCACGAGCCCCTTCGCAGCGTTCATGCCATGTCGGGCGGACAGCGCAAACGCGTGGCCATTGCCCGTGCGTTGATCGCCGATCCGGACCTCTTGATCCTGGACGAGCCCACGAACCACCTCGACGCTGCCAGCGTGCAGTGGCTGCAGGACACGCTGCAGAACTCCTCACGGGCGCTCTTGCTGGTAACGCACGACCGCTACTTTCTTGATGCTGTCTGTAACCGCATTGTGGAGATCGACGAACACCGCCTCTTCTCCTACGAAGGCTCCTACGAAAAGTACCTCGAGCGCAAAGAGTCGATGATCGCCGTGGCCGATGCCACCGCCGCCCACCAGCGCAACAAGCTCCGCACGGAGCTGGCATGGCTGCAGAAGGGGGCGAAGGCACGCCGCACAAAGCAGCAGAGCCGCATCGACTGGATCGAGCGCATGAAGCAGGAGCAGCGCACGGAGAGCACGGAGTTTCGCGATATCGATATCGAGATCGGCGGGAAGTTCCTCGGCGGCAAGATCATCGACGCAGTGAACGTGTCGCTGGAAAAACTCGTAACGGATTTTACCTATCGCGCTGCGCCCCTTGACAGGATCGGCATCATTGGTCCGAATGGGGCTGGCAAGACCTCCCTGCTGACCATGCTCGCCGGACGTCGCCCACCGACGTCGGGCCACGTCACCCTTGGCGAAACCGTCAACCTCGGCTTCTTTGAGCAGGAGATCCGCGACCTTAAGGACAACGAGACCGTGCTGTCCAACGTGCGCGACGTGGCCGAGTACATCGATGTTGGTGTTGGACGTGAGCGCTACATCTCGGCGAAAGAACTCTGCGACCGCTTCGGGTTTTCTTCCAAGCAGCAGCATGCGTTTGTGCATACGCTCTCAGGGGGCGAGCGCCGGCGTCTGGGCCTTCTGCGCATTCTGATGTCGAACCCCAACGTGCTCTTCCTTGACGAGCCCACTAATGACTTCGACCTCGTCACCCTTGGCGCGCTCGAAGAGTACCTGGGGAACTTCAAAGGCGTGCTGCTGATCGTCTCGCACGACCGGGCGTTTCTTGATGCCACCGTTACCACCATCTGGGCCTTCGAAGAGGGTGGACGTATCAAGGAGTATCCGGGCAACTATTCGGCCTATCTCGAGAAGATCGAATCACGTCCGAAGAAGCAGCAGGAAGAACGTCCGGCAGACCAGGCTGCATCAGCCCCTTCGGCAAAGAAGAAGCTCTCCTACAAGGAGCAGCGCGAGCTCCAGTCGCTCGAAACTCAGATCCCCGATGTGGAGAAGCGCATTGCCGAGATCGAAGCCCATATGAGCTCTGGCGAGGGTTCCTACGCCGACCATACCGAATGGGCCCGTCAGCACGCCGAGCTCACCACGAAGATGGACCAGCTCACCCTGCGCTGGCTGGAACTAAGCGAGATGGCCGGGTAGGGTTACCGCAGATGCGTGCAGCACCACCAGATGTTGATACCTACATCGCGGAACAAACACCTGCGGTTGCCCAGCTGCTGTCGGAACTTCGTCAGATCATCCTGAGCTCCGCACCCGAAGCATCGGAGGGGATTTCCTACGGAATGCCCGCCTACAAACTCCATGGCAAGCCACTGGCGTACTTTGCGGCGTTTGCACGGCACCTCGGCCTGTATGCCACCCCCTCCAGCCATGAAGCCTTTGCTGCGGAACTATCCGGCTACAAGCAGGGAAAAGGATCGGTGCAGTTCCCACTAGACCGTCCGCTGCCGGTAGCGCTTATTCGGAGAATGATCGCTCATCGGGCCGAGACCATCCAAGGCCGGACGACCAGATCGAAGCAGCACGAATGAATCAGTTCCATGTGCGTGGCCTGGTCTCGATCCGTTGTGAAAATCCCAAAGTTTTACGAGTTTCGTATCGATCATTCTTCGTCATACCAAAGCCCGTTCGATAATCATGAGCACCACCGTAACCGTTTCGCCGAAGTACCAGGTAGTGATCTCCCAGGAGCTGCGCGACCTATTCCATATCAAACCGGGTCAGCGTATGCAGTGGATGAACCACGACGGCATGCTTGTGCTTGTGCCGCTTCTATCGATCGACGAGCTTCGTGGCTACCTCAAGGATTACGACATTAGACTGATTCGTGACAAGGAGAAGTTTGAACCATGAAAACGCGTCCCGTTGTTCTTGACTCGTCCGCATGGATCGAGTACATCCTCGACGGACCGAACGCGCCGCATTACGCGAAGACGTTGAAGGCGCAAACCGATAAGATCATTGTGCCTTCAGTCTGCATTTTTGAGGTCTACCGCTCCATCGAGCGGATTGTATCGGTCAAAGAAGCACTTGCTGTAACCATGAGCATGCAGACATTTCGCGTCGATCCACTTTCAACGAGTCGTGCCCGTGAGGCCGCGACAATAAGTCGTCAGCACAGTCTTTCAACTGCAGACGCCATCATCTATGCTACCACCCTCGCCCACGATGCTGAACTGGTAACACAGGATGCTGACTTCATGAAACTGCCATCCGTTCGCTACTTCAAACATATTCGGTAAACACCACCATGGCCACACAAGACATCTCAATGATCGAGCGCCTCTATGCGGCGCTACCCGCAAAGGTCGAAGCAGCAAGGGGCTTGCTGAATCGCCCCCTGACACTTGCCGAAAAGGTGCTCTATGCCCACATGGCAGAGCTTCCGTCAGCCCCGCACCAGCGCGGCAAGGCGTATGTAGACTTCAATCCCGACCGTGTAGCAATGCAGGACGCAACAGCCCAGATGGCGCTCCTGCAGTTCATGTCGGCCGGCATCCCACAGGTTGCCGTCCCATCAACGGTGCACTGCGACCACTTGATCCGCGCCGAGCATGGGGCAAAGTCGGACCTCGATAAGTCACTCGAAGAGAACAAGGAGGTCTTCGACTTCCTCGCCTCTGTTTCAAAGAAGTACGGCATCGGCTTCTGGAAGCCGGGTGCCGGCATCATTCACCAGGTTGTGCTTGAGAACTACGCCTTCCCGGGTGGCATGATGATCGGCACGGACTCGCACACACCAAACGCCGGCGGCATGGGCATGGTGGCCATTGGCGTTGGCGGTGCTGATGCGGTGGACGTGATGGCCGGCATGCCATGGGAGCTGCAGATGCCGAAGCTTATCGGCGTGAAGCTTACGGGCAAGATGAACGGCTGGACCAGCCCGAAGGACGTGATCCTGAAGCTGGCCGGCATCCTGACGGTAAAGGGCGGCACGGGCGCGATCGTTGAATACTTTGGCGACGGAACGGAATCGTTCTCGGCAACCGGCAAGGGCACGATCTGTAACATGGGCGCCGAGATCGGTGCAACCACGTCGATCTTCCCGTATGACGCGTCGATGGACCGCTATCTGCGTTCGACCGACCGCAACGACGTGGCCGATCTGGCCAAGAGCGTTGCCGAGCACCTGTGTGCCGATGCGGACGTTGTGACGAATCCGGAGAAGTATTACGACCAGGTGATCCACATCGATCTTGATGCCCTGGAGCCCCATATCAATGGTCCATTCACACCGGACCGCGCCATGGAGCTCTCCGAGTTCGTCAACGCCGTGAAGGAAAACAACTGGCCGGAAGAACTCCGCGTTGGCCTTATCGGCTCGTGCACCAACTCCTCCTACGAGGACATGAGTCGCGTTGCGGCCATTGCCGAGTATGCCTCGCAGCATGGACTCAAGGCCAAGGCCGAGTTCACCATCACGCCGGGTTCGGAGCAGGTGCGTGCGACCATCGAGCGCGACGGAATCCTTGCCAAGATGGAGGCCATCGGCGGTCAGGTTCTGGCCAACGCCTGCGGTCCGTGCATCGGTCAGTGGAAACGTCACGACGTGCAGCAGGGCGACAAGAACTCCATCATCACGTCCTTCAACCGCAACTTCACGGGTCGCAACGACGGCATCAAGGAAACGCATGCCTTTGTTGCATCGCCCGAGACCGTTGCCGGCTTTGTACTGGCCGGCAAGCTCACGCACAACTTCATCAAGGACCCGATCGACGGCGTCATGCTCCAGCCCCCTGTCGGCACGGAGCTTCCTGAAGGGGGCTTTGTACCCGATGCAGCAGGATTTATTGCTCCGGCTGCCGATGGCTCCTCGGTGCAGGTGGTGATCGCTCCCGAGAGCAACCGTCTGCAGGCGCTCGAGGCCTTCAAGGCTCCGAAGAAGGATGAGTACCAGAACATGCCGCTGCTGCTCAAGGCTAAGGGCAAGTGCACCACGGACCACATCTCCATGGCCGGACCATGGCTGCGGTTCAGAGGTCACCTTGATAACATCTCGAACAACATGTTCATCGGTGCCATCAACTACATCAACGACACCGCCAACAGCGTCAAGAACGTCTTCACCGGCGAGTACGCAGAAGTGCCGGCCACGGCGCGCGACTACAAGGCACGCGGTATTTCATGGGTTGTTGTGGGCGACGAGAACTACGGCGAAGGATCATCGCGTGAGCACGCTGCCATGGAGCCCCGTTTCCTTGGTGGCAAGGCCATCATCGTCAAGAGCTTTGCCCGCATCCACGAGACCAACCTCAAGAAGCAGGGCATGCTGCCGCTGACGTTTGTCAACCCGGCCGATTACGACAAGATCCGCGAAGGCGACCGCCTCTCGATCGACATCGACACCCTGGCCGTCGGCCATGAGGTCACCCTCGGCATCACACACGATGACGGTTCATCAGAGACCATCCAGCTCAAGCACACCATGAACGAGCAACAGCTCGGCTGGTTCCGCGCCGGCTCGGCGCTGAACCTTATCGCCGGACGGTAGGAGGAGTGACGAGTGACGAGTGACCTTTAGGGGCGAGCCTGTGTGCTCGCCCCTTTTTTTGTGTCATTCCCGCATCGCCCATTGCGTACCCCGGGCTGAAGCCCGGGGCTGTTATGCGATCGTTCGTGATGCCGCGTCGCCCATTGCGTTCCCCGGGCTGAAGCCCGGGGCTGTTATGCAGCAATGCATGTTGAACATTTCGCACCCCACACCTCAAACCCCAAACCTCACACCTGCGCACGGCTGAAGCCCGGGGCTGTTATGCGATCGTTGGGATGTCGCATCGCCCATTGCGTACCCCGGGCCAAGGCCCGGGGCTACTAAATCCATTGCGTGCTCGGCGTTGTCTATCCAAAACCCAAAACCTGAAACCTGCGCGCAGCGCTGCGGCTAAAGCCCGGGGCTGTTATGCGATGAAAAACCCCACACCTAAAACCTGCGCGCGGGCTGAAGCCCGGGGCTGTTATGCGATGAAACACCCCACACCTAAAACCCCAAACCTCACACCTGCGCACGGCTGAAGCCCGGGGCTGTTATGCGATCGTTCGGGATGCCGCGTCGCCCATTGCGTACCCCGGGCTGAAGCCCGGGGCTGTTATGCAGCAATGCATGTTGAACATTTCGCACCCCACACCTAAAACCCCAAACCTCACACCTAAAACCTGCGCGGAGCGCTGCGTCATCCTGAGCCGCGCAGCGGCGAAGGACCTAACCTGCGCGCTGCGCAACGCTGCGTCATCCTGAACCGCGCAGCGGCGAAGGACCGCTCCGGCGCTTCGCGCAATGACATAATCACAGAAGTGCGGAGTTACGCGGCAGCAGCCATTATCAGCTTGCCATTATGTTGTGCATCATACGTTTTCCTCCCCACGCCCACGACCCCTTCTTCGCGTAATCGGTCACGCCCGCGAGAGCTTCAAGGAGTTTCTGGGGCAGTGAAATCCCAGCCCCTCTTCCGCCGCGCGGAATCCTTCGGTGAGTTTGCGTTAGAGAGCGAAGTGATGGCGCATGTCATTTCCACCATGCGAAATTGCTAGCAGAAGAGGACGGTTTCAGACGGAATGAAATCTCGATCCTGAGATGATAGCGCAGTGCGACAACCTACCATTGCAAAGGATGCTAACATGAACCACCAAAATGTCCCATTACCAAAACAACAGGGAATATTGGATCATTCATAATCCAGATTCCAATGCGTGCTTTCAATGGAAACTGACGAACGGTTAAACGGCGGCATATCTGGTCTCATACATAAGCACAGTTTATGTCTAAATCTGTTGAACCACTTGTATCTCAGCTGTCGCAAGCACAGATTGCAAAGGGCAATCATACTCAACCCCGCCCACTGCCGCTTTGCTAACGACAGCGACCGGTTCGGCTCCGTACCCTACAATTATTCAGTGGAGATTGATGATGGCGTCTCAGGCTAACATCGGCAGAATGGCGACGGCTGAGCTACTGAAGTACGAGCTCAAAACAATCAGCATTACAGCAGGATTGTTGTTGAAAGCATACCGAAGTTACAAGCGACCCGGTGCACCAAATGGTTTCACACAGATTGATATCGCAGATCAAACCGGTATAGCCCAATCGGTGATTAGCAGGATTGAGACGGGCAAACACGTAGAGTTAAGTAGCCGTGAGATTTCCGATATTCTGGAAGCATGTGGAGTTGATGTTTCGAACCAGGCTGGCAAATCCCTCTTGGCGTTGTTGGTTTTTCTGAACGAACATGAGAGTGGGCTCCATAGTCTCAAGGACCTAGCTCCCCGATGATTGCGAACCAGGCAAGTGTTCTTGTTTCGGTGTGTGTGATTGCATTGCCTCAACTCACAACGCTCCCCTGCTACAACAATTCAGTATCCCTCCAACCTTCCTCAATAATCAATGCCACTGGAACAACCAGACAACGATAGCGGCAGTCCATTCAAGTCTATTATCGCTGGATTTACAAACGATATTGAAGCTCTGCACACCACACTCCCATTGACGATGTTGATCATTGAATCGAACAAGCGCCTTAACAGGAAGAAGCTGCACGATTTTGTTGACACTCGAGGCCAAGTACACGAATCTGAGTCAATAAGAAGGGTTCTAATTAGCCATGATGCCTATCAGGAATACTCGATACTGGAAAGAAGAGTAAAACGCGCTGAGTCGGCAAGCACTCTGGTACCCCGCAGCTTCCTTGTGGCTCTCGTCAGTCAATACGATGCTTTTCTTGGTTCACTAGTAAGGCAAATGTTCACGGATCATCCGGGCCGTTTAAACGCGTCCGAACAATCACTGACGTTTAAGGACCTGCTCGAATTCAGTTCGATCGATGATGCCAGGGATCACGTCATAGATTCTGAAATCGAGAAGGTTTTAAGAAAGAACCATACGGAGCAATTCGATTGGCTTGAGAAGCAGCTCGGCATTTCACTTCGTCAAGAAATGGACATCTGGCCTACATTTATTGAAATCACAGAGCGGCGCAACTTACTCGTGCATGCCAGCGGTCGTGTTTCGAAGCAGTACATAAATATCTGCCGCAGACATAAGGTAAAACTGAGTGAGGAGCTACAGATAGGTGACACGCTCAATGTTGATAGAGATTACTTTGATAGTGCCACCAACTGCATTGCAGAAATTGGCATCAAACTCGGTCAGGTCTTGTGGCGTAAAACTTCACCCCATGATATTGCATCTGCTGACGAAAGCCTTATTGATACAACATATCGCATGTTGGTTGAAGAGAGATACTCACTTGTTGCACGAATCCTCGACTTTGCGACAACAAGTTTGACCAAGAAGTCAAACGATGCCGATCGACGCGTACTTTTGATCAATCAGGCACAAGCGTATAAATGGATGGGGCAGCAAGAGAAAGCTGCTGGTATTCTTGACACAGTTGATTGGACAGCAGTCTCAATTAAATTCAGGCTGTGCGAGTTAGTGATACGTGGCCAACTTAACGACGCTATAAATCTCGTTGAACAGATTGGTAGCAACGGGGAGATAAGAAAAGATGATTATCGCGATTGGCCTGTCTTTCAGCAGTTACGACAGGATCCTCGATTTCAGACGGTTTTCCTCAGTCTTTTTGGCGAAGAGATCAATCGCTACAAGCAACCCGACCCTGCGGACATTAAAGGTCAACAGGCACTCGGTGGTACGAATGGGCGTTAGAAGTCAAGCTTTTAACATTGGAAGGTTCGACGAGGGTAGTTTTCAGTACTTCTGAGTCAGTGGTTCTTGTTGAGTTTACAAATGCTTCACGTCTTCATCACTTCCTCCCCTTCTTCTTCCCCTCTTCCGCCGCCCCAAATCCCTCGGTAAGCTTGCGGTAGAGTTCGAAGAGATACTCGACGCGCTCACGCTCGGAGGTGAAGGGCTCCTTGCGATAGCATTGGTCTACGGCTTTGTCGAGCGCTTCATGCGCCTTGCGTAGGTCAGGCGGCATGGTTGTGGGATGATACAGATCGGCGAGCGTAGATGTAGGATGGTTCGCACGTGCATCGAGCACACCTTGCGCTAGAGCTTCAACCCTCTCGCGTTGTGCGTCGGTAAGTTCCGGCCAGGGGTAGTTATTGTAGACGAGATCCTTCGAGTACCGATAGTCGGACTTGAGCCGCCCACACACATAGCGCACCCATGACATGTGCATCGTGGATGTGAGGATGCCGAAGTGGTAAAGCTCACCTTCTTTAATCATGTAATTGAGATTTGTAGTGACTATTCTATCATCAACAAATCCTATTGGAATGAAGAGCCTGTTTTCACTTGAAACACTGGGAAAGATGATATATGGTTTAGCTGGGTGTCTGAGATCCCGAAACTCCCAAGGCCGATCGGCATGATCACGAGTTGATGGTGCCTTACTCGCAAGACGAAACTCCTTGACTGCTTTTACTCTCTTCATCACAGCCGGCATTGATCGAAGGTCTGCTGGAGATATCCCTTTCATCCAAAGGCAGTAGCGTTCTCCGTTGTTCAGGAACTCCCAAGCTCCCACACAACGCTTAATGTACCTTGCTGCCATAGGAGTCGAAGCTAGCAACTCCTCTTTCTCTTCAGGATTTAACAGCAGGTGTCCACCATCAAGTGGCATGTTGCCGAACATCATCTCGGGAACATCGCACAGCGGCTTCGATCGCGACAAAACAAAGATGTGCTCACCAGCCGTTAGGTAGCCATTGATCGCCGCAACGTCAAGCTTGGTCGCTGGACTTGTCGGGCTTGCGTAGTCAAAGAGTGTCGCGTGTGCAGCCTTACCACAACCAAACCCCACGATCACGCAGTGTACGGCGGCAACGCCCTTTGCTTCATTGGACCAGCGAAATGTGCGGTGCGCGAAATGGATGTTGATGTGATACTTCTGCACAAGATGCTTCCACAGAATACCAACCTGCTCGCCCTGCGAGATGGAGTTGGTGCTTACGAAGGCACATCGGATGTCGGTGCCTTGGATGGCTTGTGCGGCCTTCACGTACCAGCCGGTGACGAAGTCCATGACGCCCGAGCCGGAGATATTGCCGAACAGCCTCTTGATAGCACTGCGCTGCGTATCCGACATCATCTTTGATCCAATGAACGGCGGATTCCCGAGAATAAACCACTCGGCATCGGGTGCAGTGTCGAGCACGGAAGTGCGCCAGTCGGTTTCAAGGGCGTCAGCAATCAGGATGTTGGGTCCGTCGGTAAGTGGCAGACGCACGAAGTAGCCGCCGAAGGCCTTGGCGAGTTCGACGTTCATGATATGGTCGATGAGCCATAGAGCGACTTCGGCAATGCGTGCGGGAAACTCTTCGAGTTCGATACCGAACATCGAATGCACCGACAAACGCGATAGCGCGGATACATCGGTGAACTGCTGGCCCCTTCCCGAGAGCTTGCCCAGTGCATCCAGCTGCTGGAGGATGGCGATCTCGATGCGACGTAGCTCCTTGTAGGTAACGATCAGGAAGTTGCCGCAGCCGCAGGCGGGGTCGAGAAAGCGCATGCGTGCGATGCGCTCGTGCAGGGCACGCAGACGATGTTCGGAATTGCGGGATGCCTCAAGTTCTGCCTCGATCTCGTCGAGAAACAAACCCGAAACCACCTTCAGGATGTTCTTTTCGCTGGTGTAGTGCGCACCCAGATTGCGGCGCTCTACATCATTCATTACGCCCTGAAACATGGCACCGAAGACGGCCGGCGAGACAAACGTCCAGTCGAAGTTGGCGCACTCCAGCAGTCGGGCGCGCATCGTTGCGTCGAAGTGGGGCGTTGGAAGTGTTTCAGCAAAGAGCTGACCGTTCACGTAGGGGAAGGCCTTGAGCTCGTCGTCGAGATTCGACGGACGTTTATCCTCGGCTGTGTTCAGGATCTGAAACAGGAAGGAGAGTGCAGGCCCCATATCAAGACCATCTTCACGGGTCTTCGTCTCAAGGAATCCCACAAAGGCATCGCGTCGGAAGATGCCCGTGTCGTCGCCGAACATGCAGAACAGCAGCCGCGTCAGGAACACCTCAAGCTGGTGTCCTTCGTACCCCGTTGCCTTGATCGCATCGTGCAGACGTCCCATCAGTTCGGCAGCGCGCACGTTCACGGGGTCTTCGTCGCGGAACTTGCGCGGCACGTAGCCAGAAATAAAGCCAAACAGATCGATCCTGTCAGGAAGCTCCGTCAGCTGTATCTCAACATCAGTACTATCGACCAGATCGTGCAGTCGGATGCGGCGGAAGTCGCTCACAATCACAAAGCGCGGGAGTTCGTAGTCTTTCAGACCCGGGAAGTAGTCAATGGCCTGACCAAAGGCACGGTCCAGATCCTTCCCTGCCGACTTGTGTTCAACGATCAGCACGCCCGGCCAGAAGAGGTCGATATACCCTGCCTTCGCACCGGCCTTCACCACTTGCTTTTCATACGTGGCCACACGACGGCGGTCCACACCAAACACTGTCAGAAACTCATCCCAGAACGACTTTGCTTCGGCGTCTTCGGAATGTTCGTCTTTCCAACGAAGCACAAACGCGGATGCACGACTACGGATTTCGGATATGGATAGCATGGGACGAAAATACGTGGGTACTGGGTACTGGGTACTGATCGTCATTCCCGCGTCGCCCATTGCGTTCCCCGGGCTGAAGCCCGGGGCTGTTATTGATCATTGGGATGCCGCATCACTCATTGCGTACCCACGGGCCAAGGCCCGGGGCTACTAAATCCATTGCGTGCTCGGCGTTGTCTATCCAAAACCCAAAACCTGAAACCTGCGCGCAGCGCTGCGGCTAAAGCCCGGGGCTGTTATGAGATGAAACAACTCATACCTAAAACCCCACACCAAAAACCTAGAACCCCATACCTAAAACCTAAAACCCCACACCTAAAACCTGCGCGCAGCGCTGCGGCTGAGGCCCGGGGCTGTTATGCGATGAAACAGCTCACACCTAAAACCCAAAACCCCACACCTAAAACCTGCGCGCAGCCGATTACTGAATCGCAACATGCTGTTGCTCAGAGGGATCCGCCCCACCCGCTGTTTTGGTAGTAAAGAAAGCCCCTCGCGCCGCTGGCGCGAGGGGCTTTTCATTTGATTGCAAATGTCACGTTTTGCTCAAAATCCGCACGAGGAACAGAGAATGTCCCTTCGCAAGGGCATCTATCCGCTTTCGTAAATGGAGGACCCAATGAGCAACTTCGACAAGCAACTTCGCGAACGACTTTGTCAACAGACAATCGCAATCGAACGCGAACTTGATGGTGATGTAATATTCTTTTACGGTCCGATTTATCCTGGTGTGCAGGTACACTTTCGGGAGTTCATCGAGAAGCTACATCTTGACGCAGACAGCAGGAATCGACTGATTGTGTTCTTGAACACTCCGGGAGGGAGCGCGGAGACAGTCGAGAAACTTGTGGAGATGATTCGATTCCACTACGACGAGGTCTTCTTTGTTGTCCCCGATGAAGCTATGTCTGCCGGTACGATATTCTGCATGTCAGGCGATCGCATTTACATGGACTATACTTCATCACTCGGTCCCATCGACCCCCAAGTTCACAATGGCAAGGAATGGGTTCCCGCACTGGGGTACCTGGACCAGGTTGAGAAGATGATCGAAAGGTCAGCACAAGGTCAGTTGACCGATGCAGAAGTCCTCATTCTTAGAAATCAGGATCTTGCTATGCTGAGTCGTTGTGAGCAGGCGAAGAACCTCACTATCACATTGATGAAGAGGTGGCTTGTCGACTACAAGTTCAAGAAGTGGACCGTACATTCCGAAACATCAATCCGAAATGGTCAAGCCGTTACGATAGAGGAGAAGACTCACAGAGCGGAACAGATCGCGACAATGCTCTCCGACAACAAGAAGTGGCACTCTCACGGCCGAATGATCGGGATTTCTACGTTGCGGACAGAACTGCGGCTGCAGATTGAAGACTACTCGGGAAGTACTATGTTGCGAGCCTTAATCACTTCCTACAATGATTCAATCACCGACTACATCAAACGCCATGAATACCGATTCTTCCTCCACAGCAGACTCTTCACGTAGTGTCGTTGATCGACTTCAGGAAGCTGTTCAACGGAAGAAGTCCTTGACTTTTGAAGAACGCTTTGAGCAGATCGAGCGACTCCACAATCTTGCGATATCGCTCGAAGAACGTGGGATTCTTGCACGCGAGACCTACAAGGCCGCTACAAAAGAAGACTTCCGCCGGATTTACGGCGACGTCAAATGGTGACTCGCACTCAGCTCATCGCGATCATCGTTGCTTCCGCATGATTCAGTCTGGCGGTGATCATGGGATTGAGGGGGCAAACTTCATCAGCCATGATGCTTGTTGTGTGCGGTCTACTACCAGTCGTCGTCGCATTCCGTGGCGTGCCCAAGGAATCGAAGGACAGCTAAATCACCGCCGTATATCCCTCCCCATTCCCCCCCCCATATTAAACGTAAGCATCCGAAACGGACTCAGAGGCGGTTCAATTCTGACTCGGAATCCAGCATGACCAATCGCATAGCCGCCATCATCATTCTGCTTGCCTGCGCCGCAGCCGGTGCGCAGCAGCAGTTCACCGTGAATGTGATCGACGGTTGGGGAGGGGGCTTGTACCGCGCCGGCGATACGGTGCATGTGTTTGCTCGGGCGCTGGATGCGCGTGAGGTCTTCAGCGAATGGAGATCCTCGGTAAGGGTTGCGTTTGAACGATCGAATGAATGGCATACATCCTTCGTGATGCCAGACGAGAACGTGGTTGTGACGGCTAGCCTTGACACCCTGCCAGCGTATGAGATCAAGGAAGAGCTCATCATTGGTGCTGAGCGTCCAAAGCGTGTGTATCACGTTCTGCCGCCGACACTTCGCGGAGTTGTCTTTCTGTATCACGGAACCGGAGGCAGCGCCCGCGGCTGGCTGCCGGGCTCGGTCGAAAACTTCACATTCGTCAAGGACCTTATCGCAGCCGATCTGGGCGTCATCATCACCGAGAGCGAGGAGACCACAGCGCAGAAGGATATCAACGGTGATGGCTTCATCCGTTGGGATGTAGCTCCCCCACTGCCTGATGCGAGCATCGACTACCTGAATCTGCGTGCGATTCTCGATACGCTCATCAAGCGTGGCAGCATTTCTGCATCGGTGCCGCTCTTTGGTGTAGGCATGAGCAACGGGGGCGCGTTCGCCATCCCCTGCGCGCAGGCACTCGGCATGAAGGCAGCCGTCAGCTACTGCGCAGCGGGTCGGGTAAGCAATGCCTCGATCATCAACACTGCGTCTCTGTGGATGATGGCCGCAAACGACGACAATGAAAATGTGGGTCAGGCAGGAAACCTCGACGCGATCGAACTTGCACGTCGACTCCAGGAAAGGGGCGTAAAGTCCGATGCGGTGATCCGCAAGCCCCATCCCATCTACCCCGAGATCTTCACACGGACCGGGTCGAGCGAATCCGTCTCGCGGGCGATTGTTGCCAATCTGCGAGATCGCGGACATCTTGACGATCGCGGGTACATGCGCCGAACGAGCGATGCTATTGCCGCTGCTGTAATGGCCGACCCAACGTCGTATCCGGCGATCCTGTCACAAACCGAGATCTCGCGAAACGCGATCGTCAACACACTTGGCGCGGCCCATGCAGAGCACAAGTTCTTTTCGGACCTGGGCAAGCAGACTATATCGTGGTTGCTCGACGTTCTTGATGGAACATCGAATGTCGATACAGAAGAGATTGGCAACCCGGTTGAATGTACCGATGTCTACGATCTACAAGGCAGACACCTCCGGCGCATCGCACAGTCTGAAGCCCAACACATAGAACCGATAGTCTCAGCCTACGGCATGGGGCCATTCTTGCTGGTGAAACGTCACGCCTCCGGTAGTGTGCGAACGACTGGTGTCTTGGGTCGTTAGTAGCTCAACCGTTACACCAACGAATGGACTCCCACTTGCGCGGTTAAGCCACACCGACGCATCGTCAACATGTGTCCTCACCCCACCCAATGCTCGATCGGCTTTGTGAGGAACGTCTCGACGGGGATTCCATCGCCCCCTACAAGAAGGGTACGGGATGGGGCGAATTGTTTCCCAAATGCACCCGTTGCAGAGTGATACACGGGGGCTGGACCGCTTTTAACTTCGATAGCGGTGAGCCGACGTTTGGAGCTTACCACGAAGTCCACCTCGTAGCGACCGTCGCGCCAGTAAAACAGTTCGCATGTGCCCAGGAGGGCTGCATTGGACAGATGTGCCCCAACAGCCGATTCGACAAGGTGGCCCCCTCGCAGGGGTCGGGCGTAACAACCGTGTGCGTGCCGCAGCCGGAGAGAAGCAGGGCGGTGAGAAGCAGGGCGTGGAGGGAGAAACGTGTGTGTTTCATTTCACCCTCCGTCCGATGAATTTCTTGGGAATGCGGGCCCTGTCGTACACATAGTCGATCTCGATGCTATCCCGGCCCTTGAGCCGGGCGATGCC